>Ga0207105_1019_pt1 | contig 37676 bp, 31 predicted proteins | sample Alteio_BWMinHeat_77_FD_153569 | JGI IMG/M metagenome (GOLD analysis project Ga0207105, IMG submission 153569) | Enriched cells from forest soil in Barre Woods Harvard Forest LTER site, Petersham, Massachusetts, United States -... | ecosystem: Environmental > Terrestrial > Soil > Temperate forest >... | reverse complement strand
GCATCTGGCTCCCCAGCCCAAAACCTCACTCGCGCCCATGCGCACAGGAATCGATGGCCTCATCGACTCCTTACTCGTCGCTCAACATGTCATGGAGATGTTCCGCCGCTCTCTCCCAAACGATAGTGCGCGCAATCGGCTTCTCAGGCTCTCAAAACGCCTCATCAAGATCCTCGCCGAGATAAGAAAACTTCCTACCACCTGAATGAAAATGGGCACCGATTAGATGGGATGAGAAGGTCGACCCCGATCACGGCTGGCGCTAAGCTGGCTATGATCGACGCACTCTAAAGGTGCAATCTCAGAGGATGAGGAGGTCGACCCATGAAGAAGCATAGCAATTCCTTGAAGCAGAGTGAAGCCCCAGCGAAGCGGAGGAAGTTGGGAGTTGTCGTGGAGCGGAAGCCCCAGGAAGTGATGGCGGAGCTGATTGTCAAACTGGCAGGGCAGTTGGATGTGGAGATAGTTCCAGCAGTTGAAGGGAAAAAGGATGGACGGGATGCAGTGCATCCGAACCTGGATCGTTTGACCGTGGGGGTAGATCTGGGTGACCAGTGGAGCAACTACTGCATTTTGGGTTTAGGCGGAGAGACGCTGGTGGAAGGCCAGTTTCGGACAAGGAAGCAAGAGGTTGCGGAGTTTTTTCAAGCCCTTGCGATGTCCCGGGTGGTTGTTGAGGTGGGAACCCATTCAGCCTGGGTGCGGGAAATTATCGCCGGCTTCGGACATGAAGTGTTGGTTGCCAATCCGCGGCTGATGGAGGGATCGAAACGTCGGCGGCGCAAGAGCGACCGAATCGATGCCGAGAAGCTGGCGCGGCTGGGGAGGATGGACCCGAAATCGCTGCATCCGATTGAGCACCGCAGTACCGAAGTGCGCGAGGACCTGGTGATACTGCGAGCCCGCGATGCCTTAGTGAAGTCACGGACAGAATTGATCAACAGCGTGCGTGGCCAGGTGAAGAGCATGGGAGGAAGGGTAACCGGCTGTTCCAGTGTTGCCTTTTCGCAGAAAGCGATCGCAGAGATTCCTGAAGAGGTACATGAGACATTGCAGCCGTTATTGCGTCTGATTGCGACGCTGAGTGAGGAAATCAAGACTTTTGATCAGAGGATCGAAAAGCTGGCCGCCGAGAAGTATATGCAGACGCAGTTATTGCGGCAGGTGAGTGGAGTAGGGCCTGTCACCGCACTGGCCTTTGTATTGACACTGGAAACACCGCTGCGTTTTGCCAGGAGTCGCGATGTGGGACCTTACCTGGGGCTTGTGCCCAAGCAGGAAGACTCCGGAGACATCCAACCGCAATTGGGCATCAGCAAGGCCGGAGACAGAATGCTGCGCAAGCTGCTGGTGGGAAGCGCGCACTATATTCTGGGACCGTTTGGTCCGGACACCGATTTACGACGATTCGGGATGCGGCTGTGCGAGCGCGGCGGAAAGAACGCCAAGAAACGAGCGGCCGTCGCAGTAGCGCGAAAATTAGCTGTTTTACTACATCGGCTTTGGGCGAGCGGCGAGGTCTATGAGCCCCTCGGCCACGGTTCGGTCACGAGGCCAGCGCAAGCCGTCGCTGCGTAGTCTCGCACGATGACTGCGAAACAGACATCGGTTTTCATCGCTTGAGAACGACAATCTGTTCCGGGAGGTCTATTGGTAACGACATCCACCGCCTTGTTCGGGTGACTGCGATTAACCGGCCGGTCCTTCGAGATCGTCGATTAGATAGCAGCACCCAACAACCCGGGTTCATCACCACGGTGATGGACCCGGGCTTGAAATCGGACCCCAAATTGCACCGGACCCAAAGCGGCCCCATTCAGAGTGCGGATAGAAGCCCGGCGATGTGGGTGGCGCCAATACCAACTCGAGAGCGATCGTCAAGAAGCCTATGAAACCAAGTTCCGTTCCGTAGAATCGGACGAACGTACGTCACTCTAATATGGAACGAAGCTGAACAAAGAACATGTTCTGCTTCGTTCCCAACTCGAGTGTCCGAGTGGTGGTGAACACTGTCAAGGGTCGAGATAAACGTCCTGCGGGACGCCCTTGACAGTGTTCATCACCACTCCCGACGCTTCGTTGCTGACACTAGGACGGCCGCCACGTCGGCCTTGACATTTATGACCTTCTCATAGAGGCCGGTTAACAGGGCAAAGCGCTCATTGAGCTATGCAAGTCGATCAGTGTTCTCGGCAAGTGGTCGAAAAACCGGCATCTGGGACAAGTGCTTGCTACCAATTGATTGCTACCGTTTTTCTCAATGAGCGCCAACGCTATCCGGCACCAATGGCATCAAATCGAGATGAGTGTGCCGGCCTAAATCACTGGCCGATCCGAAATTCTCGGAGCGGTTTACTCGCGTGGCATTGAGTAGGTCTAGCCTTAAGAAGCGTTGGGGGTGCACGACCAATACACGACCATCGTGCGGTCGACAACAGCCCAAACCGTCCTAAATCATCCTAAATTGAGGAAGCCATAACACTAATTGCTTCAACCACATCCGCTGATTCCAGAGCACTTAGTTCCCTTGCTAGGCGGCCCTGAAAAGGCCGGCGTCGGCGGTTCAATCCCGTCCCTGGCCACCATGTTTTCCATCACTTACGGACAGTTCAATCCGCGTTTTCATTCCAATTCATTCCAATTGGTGCAAAGGAATTCGCCTCGTTTGAAGACGCGGAGTGGACTTTTTCGTTCTCAGGACATTGCGGACCAGGGCAAGATCAGGTGAGGAAACGGGCGTTTCCAACCTGCCGGCCAACTACGAGGCCTCGTCGCTGATTTCCAGGCGGCATTGGTGATATTGGCACAGCCAGTGTTGGACGTGGATCGTGTGCGGCTTCAAGCCGGGAATGGCAGCCAATAATTGACAAGAATTGACAAAAACGATAAGGTTCCTCATTGAGGAACCCACTATGCAGACCATGAATATTTCGCTTCCCGACCCAATGAAGCAGTTCGTGGAGGACCAAGTGACGGCCGGGGCCTACAGCAGCGCCAGTGAGTATGTGCGCGAACTCGTGCGTGCTGACCAGAAGCGTCATGCGAAGGAACAGCTTGAGCAGGTGCTCCTCAGTGCTATCAACTCCGGAGATCCCATCGAGGTTACTCCCGAAATGATTAACGAGGTGCGGCAAAGGCTCCAAGCTCGTGCCGCCCAGCGCAAGCGGGTTGGGCGTTGAGTGCCACACTTTACCATTCGTCCGCTCGCATGGCGCGAAATCAACAAACAGCTTGATTATCTCGAGGAACAGGCGGGACTGGAAACCGCTGAGCGTTTTCTGGACCAGCTCATCAGAAGCTTTGACAGCCTGACCCGCATGCCAAAAATGGGCAGTCTCTGCGGCTTCCGTAAGTCGGCGGCACGCTGCCTCCGCCGTTGGCCGGTAAACGACTTCGAGAACTGGCTGATCTTTTATCAGGTAAGGCGCTACGGCATCGAAGTAGTCCACGTGCTCCACGGAGCACGGGACATTCAAAGTCTCTTGGATTAGGTAGAGTGCACCTTCAGCGAACCGGATATGCAGGCTATCGACGCAAAACTCAGGTTTTCCAAGACCATCGAGGTGAGAACTCTCCGCAAAATTGTGGACGGGCTCGTCATCTGACGGAAATACTGCTCGACGTGCATCGCGGTTTGGTGGCCTGAGGTCTGATCTAGTCTGCGATGAAGGCGTGAATCCTAGGGTGTACGTTGGAACCTTTCGAGCGGGGATCCTCTGCTGAATCCCGCCGCATTTGGGATTGAACCATTCCGGGCTTCTTCAGTGAGATAAAATATTCTCTCGCGTCAATCGCCAGTCCGAAATGAGGGCTGGGAGATCTGCGCATGTGATTATTGCTTCCCCATTTGTCTGCTGAATAGCACCCGCCTTATTTCTGAACTCGATGGGGCCGAAGAAGTAATAACAAATTTCATCGATTCGCGGGCGGTAACCATTGAAATATGCTAACGTCCCGGTGACTTTGAGGCCACTAGCACCAGCTCCACTCCCTTTCAATTCTTCCCGAGAAATTGGCAGAAATGTTCCCACTCTGGTTGGAAGTTCGCCAACCGAGGGATTAAGATCAGGGACCGAAAAGTCCCAAGTCGGAAACGATCTCACCTTGCTTTTCTGCCCTGCGATGGAGACTTCGTCGATGTGAATGTTTCCCAGTATCGACGTCGCGACGACCTTGCCTCGATTGTCCAGAATCAATGAGATGTACGCACGGTGGGGTTCAGGCCAAGAAACTCTGACTTGTTTGAAAAATGTCGCGGCCAAAGCGGCCTCAACTTGTTGTTGCATGAGGCTGGTCTGTTGTTTCATTTGAGTGTACGTATCGTTCATTGTTCTGAGCTGACTGCGAGTTTCGCCCGCATAAATGAATGCACCGAGGGCTGCGAGGCCCGTGCCGATGGCAACCCATTTCTGCATACGATAAAGAGGAACTGCAATTTTCCGCTCAGATACTCGGTACAGACATGGCGCGATGTTTCGCGATCGCGGCCCGAATGGATGCACTCGACAGCGAAGCCTCGCTCCTTGAGTTTATGAACCTGATCGTCCATCAGCGCGATCAATGGACTGATCACGAGCGTGGTTCCACCTCGTGCCAATCCCGGCAACTGGTAGCAAAGCGACTTGCCCGACCCTGTCGGCATGACATGCAGCGCGTCTTTGCCCGCCGTAACCTCGTTGCATCGTGACATCGGGAGAATCGGAAATCTTGGGTGAAGAGACCGGCGTTCGCTCAGCGGGTGATGTTTTCCCAACTTTCGCGACCACAGAGCGGACATATTGACTGATGCCATCGAGAAACGGTTCCAACCGCGATTGGCCGTGCCGAATCTTTTTGAGAAAAGCTTCCCACTGCCCGGTCATCGCGGGACTCTTCACCTCGGGGTGAACCACCTCGATGAGATGGATACCCTTTTCCGTTGCCTCCAGGTTCTTTCCGCTCCGGACAATGAAGCCTCGCTTCAACAACACTTCGATAATGGCGGCTCGGGTGGCAGGCGTGCCCAGCCCCGTTTCTTTCATCGCTTCGGACAATTCTTTCTCATCCAGGCTTTGGCCCGCCGTCTGCATTGCAGTCAGGAGCGTGCCCTCGGTGAATCGTTTCGGGGGCCGGGTCTTCTTCTTCTTGGCTTCAATATCGATGACGTCCTGAAGCTGCCCTTTGGCGAGCGTTACAGGAAGGACCTGCTCGAGGGATTCCTCAGCACCACCGCCTCTCGCATCTCGCCGTCCCCCTTCCGCTCCAATGTCGAGGACCTTCCAACCCATCTGTTGCACTAGGGTTCCCGTGGTTCGATAGCGGTCCACCATCTCTCCATTCGTGACCGCGGTTATTACCGTCGTCACTGCCTGGAGGAAGTCGTCATGCCACATCATGAGGAAACGTCGGCAGATGAGGTCGTAAATCTTGTGCTCGTCCCCGGTGAGGTGAGACTTCTCAGGGGAGACCGCTGTGGGGATGATGGCGTGGTGGTCGCTCACCTTGCTATCGTCCACGAACCTCTTGCTCAAGGGGCGGTTCCTGTACCGGCAGCCAGTTGTGCCTTATAGCCCGTCGAAATCGAGGCGACAATCCCTGGAGCTGTTGCGGCAACATCGGCAGAAAGATGACGGCTATCGGTTCTTGGATAGGAAATCAGTTTATGCCGCTCATAGAGAGCCTGGGCGAGGTCAAGGGTCTGCTGTGCGCTGAAGCCGAACAAACGATTGCCATGCCGCTGAAGTTCCGTAAGGTCATATAGCAGAGGTGGCTGCATTCGCTTCGTCTCGGAAGAAAGCGACTCGATCGCCGCTTTCCCGGTACGGCCGCGCAGGACGATACGGTTGGCTTCCTCGCCATCGGCAGGCAACCGCGATGCGTTTGGCGGAGCATCCTTATCGTTGCCCAGCCGTGCTTCGGGACGGAACCAGGTTCCCTGATAGCTTTCCTTATTTGCATTCTCCCGCCCCTCGAATGTGGCAACGACCTCTATGTAATCCTCGGGGACGAATTTCCGAAGCGCAATCTCCCGATCGACGATCATGGCCAAAGTGGGCGTCTGCACCCGCCCGACCGAGAGCTCCTCGTTATAGACAATTGAATAGGCGCGCGAAAGATTCATGCCGACAAGCCAATCGGCTCTGCTTCGGCCGCTGGCGGCGTCCGCCAATCGATCGTACTCGCTCCCTGGACGAAGCTTGTCGAGCCCGTTGCGGATGGCGTCTGAAGTCAAGGAAGAGATCCAGAGCCGGCTGACAGGCTTTCGGCACCCGGCCGCCTCATAGATGTAGCGGAAGATCAGTTCTCCCTCCCGCCCGGCATCTGTCGCACAGACGATCCGCGAAACCCGTCCGGACGTCAGGATCTTTCGCACCACTTCGAACTGGTCTTTGGTTTTTTCGTAGACAACCAGGGGCCACTCGGTGGGCAGGATCGGCAACTGATCGAAGCGCCATTGCCGCCATTCAGGCTTGATCTCGTGCGGTTGAGCCAGGGAGACCAGGTGCCCAATCGCCCAGGTGACAACGTAACCGTTCCCCTGAAGGTAGCCTTTGCCTCGCGTGTTGGCTCCGAGGACACGGGCAATGTCTTGCGCGACTGAAGGCTTTTCGGCAAGGATCGCAATGGTCCTGGATTCACTTGCTTCCATCGGTACCCTCAGTCTACAGCGGCCCTCTGTTTCGATTGGCTCACACTGGGATCGGGACAGTTGCGGAACCTCGCTGGTCACCCTGGGTTTCCCGCCATCGCTCATGCACCTGGTCATGCGACTCGCAGGTGGTTACCTCGGTAGACCTCCGCTCCCGGGACCCGAACGCCGGTTTGTACGGCCTGCTTGATGGCCTCGTTGCTGGGTGTGGTTACACGGACCGACGAGATCAACATATGCTTCAGCTCCCTTGGAACCGCGGCGATGACCTCTTCCCATAGCTGCCCGTCGCAGCAGGCTTCGACTTTCCTCAGACACATAGGCACGCGGGATTCGTCGGTGATTCGAACGGAATCCTGGCTGTTCTTTTGTATTCGAAGCGTAAATTCTCTGCCCTCGATCTTCTTGAGTTCACGACTCATGAGGTAGTACAAAACCATGTTTTTAGTTTGAGTGACCTTTCGATCACAAATACGAGCACGATCCTGAAGACGGCTTGCTTCGCTCCGGCAGAATTGAATACGGGCTTCCATCATACGCAAGAAGCGGCCGATGCGATCTGCTTTCTAACCGTGTGCCTCGCAGAATGTCTGGAAGCGGTCGATCAGTTCCGGAGAAGCTTCGCCGATTTTCTCGATCTCCTCCTCGATCTGATCGAGAAGATCGTCAAGCTCGCGGTCAATCTCAAATATCGAATATTCTTGTGCTATCGACGCCACATCTAACCTCCTTTTGTTATCCGTTGTGAACGGTCTTTATGTTGTTTCGTTCAGCCTCTAATGGAATTGCGTCTCCACATTGCACGACCAGTCAACGGCCTGAGTCGACTAAATATAGGACCGACTTTCGAGGACCTTCCGGACTTTCGGTGAATGCTTTTGCGATTTTGCGTGGCATACCGAGTCAGGAGCCAGTTCGTTTGTGGCACTCTCGGAACCAGCACAGACGGAGGGCGTTTCAATCCTTTATTCTTATCGTTTCCGAGGAGAAAAGCATGTTGGTACGGAAGTATTCCGGCTGGTCCATTATTATGGTTTTAGTCTTTGGCGGTGCGTCAGTGAACCGCGCTCAATCGAATCTCCTGGAGGTGACATCTCCCGATCATCGAATCACGCTGCGCTTCGGCGTGCAATCCCAGAAGGGGCAAGAGGCAGGACAGGAAGGTCAGCTTTTTTATTCTGCCTCATTCAATGAAAAGCCGGCCTTTGAAAACTCAGCTCTTGGCCTGGAGTTGGCCGATCAGCCGCCCCTGGGCTCCGCCGTTCACATTGACGGCACCATAGCGGCTTCCGGCGTGGACGATTACAGCCTGCTCGCAGGAAAAGCCTCCGCGATCCACGACGCTTACAACAGCCTCACAGTTCACGCGGAAGAGGGCGCGAGCCCTGGACGCAAGTTCGATATCGAGGCGCGCGTTTATAACGGCGCAGTGGCCTTTCGATACAACGTTCCCGAGCAGGCTGCGCTATCCCGGTATCGGCTTACCCAGGAGGATACGCAGTTTCGTCCCGTGACGGACGCTTTGGCATGGGCGTTGCGTCTCCCCAATTACCAGAGTGCTTATGAGAGCGAGTATGTGCCCCAGGTGTTGAGCGCCTTGAGTAATCAGGGCGGCGTAGAGAGCCACATTCTGAATGGCGCCCCGATGTTGATGCACATACCCGGCGTAGGGTGGGCAGCAATAGGAGAAGCCTACCTTGAAGGAAATGCCGCGATGTATCTTGAGAATCCGACCGGTAGTTGGACGGGCCATTACGTCGTGAGTAAGATTTCGCCGCCGGTCGACGGGAACGGCCCGGCGGTGGATGCCAGCCTTCCTCACGATAGCGCGTGGCGGGTGATCCTGCTTGGAGATACGCCGGGCGAGTTGATGGAATCGAATGTTTTTACCGATCTCAATCCTGCGAATCGGGTGGCAGACACAAGCTGGATTCATCCTGGCAAGGCATCGTGGGACTGGTGGGATGGTGATTTGGGAGCGGACGGCAAGTCCGCATACACGACGGCGAATATGGAATATTATGTCGATTTTGCAGCTCAGTCGGGATTTCCATACATGATGCTGGATGCCGGCTGGTCAGGCAAGGACATCCTGAAAATGCGCGGCAACGTGGACGTCCCGGAATTGGTGCGGTATGCCGCGAAGAAGAACGTCAAGATATGGATTTGGCTGTACTCGAAATCGGTTGTGGCTCAAATGCAGGAGGCGTTTCCGATGTACGAGAGATGGGGAGTGGCCGGCGTGAAGATCGACTTTGTCCTTCGCAACGATCAGGAGGGGATCAAATGGTATTACGATGTGGCCAGGCTCGCCGCCGACCGTCATCTTATGGTGGACTTTCACGGCGCCACGCAGCCTTGGGGTATCCAAAGAACCTATCCCAACGTTCTTAACTTTGAAGCAGTGCTCGGTCTGGAACAAAACAAGGCTGGGAGCCGTGACGGACCCGTCGACCGCGCCACGTTTCCCTTTACGCGCATGTTGAGCGGGCCAATGGACTATACGCCGGGCGGGTTCAACAACGTGACGCCGGAAGATTTTGTGGCACGCGACAAAAATCCAATGGTGATGGGCACGCGAGCGCAGCAATTGGCCCTGTACGTTGTATTTGAAGAACCCCTGGCGATGGTCTCTGATGCACCCTCGGCCTATGCCAACCAGCCAGAGTTTCAGTTCATCAAGGATGTTCCGACAGCATGGGAAGCGACGCGAGTGGTTAATGGAATGCCGGGCGAGTTCGTAACGATTGCACGCCAGCACGGCAACGAATGGTATCTCGGAAGCTTGACTAACTGGACAGCGCGTGACCTGCGCGTTCCATTGGGCTTTCTCGGGACCGGGAGATACGAGGCAGAAATCTACGAAGATGCTGCCGATGCCGAGCGTAATCCGAAGCATGTATCCATCCGACGACAGACGGTGCAGGGCAGCGAGACGCTCACGTTGCATTTAACCAGCGGGGGAGGGTGCGCGATTCGGTTTGTGCCGAAAAGCTAAAGTCGGAAAGGCCGGCGAACAGCTTTTTGTCAGTGCGAGCAGTTCCGTTTGCGAGAACAGACGAATGAAATCATCGACATCCTAGAGGCTCTGCAGCTCGGACTGTAAACTCGCGACAACCCGACATTTCGTTGCCTACCAAAAGTCAATGCATGTTCAAGAACGTTAGCGGCTCAGGCAAGCCGGGTTTTTCGAAGGGGTCTGGCAAACGGGATTCCGGCGGTTTCCTTTTTGAACGACGAAACTATTGAATACAATCTGCGGCTTGTATTAAAAGGGTGATGCCTGATCAGGTACCGTCGGGCTACTTGCGGACTTCAACTAGCCGCTCGGATATGAGGTGATCAATTAGCGGGCTCAAGAGACTTGCCGGACGGGAGCTTGAAGTTATTTCTCGTGTTGTGCAGGAACAGCTGAACAAGCAATCGCCGGTGATCTCGGCTTTCACAAGCCGACTGCCGGATATACTGCTTTGCTGCCACCTCTTACAGCCGAATCCTGCCAGTCAATATAGTTGACGCTGCCATGCACTGGACGTTTGGAGTTGCCCTGCCAGGCCGGCAGGGGCGAAAGCCCGGCAAAGTTCCCCATTGGCGGTAATTCGACCGGAACCGAGAATCCGAACTGAACGGCTCGATGAGTGCCTAGGCTGACGCCGCAAAACCGCGACCAGCAAACGAGCAAGCTCAGTGTTTTGCCTTTCAAGTTGCCACGCTTCTATGACTAGAATTGCATCTGATGCTTTCAGGGGCTTTTTATGGATATACCCATGGCAGGGCCGCTGCGCAAGAACGCGAGTGCGACGCCTTCATCAAAGGCGCATCTCCGCGCCGCCCCGCGAAAGACCTTCGCGGCTGCGGTCCTCAGCGCGTCGATCGCAAGCTCACTTTCTCAAGCCGCTCCCGCGCCTTCGACCGATGATGAATCGCTCCGCGAATATGTGGGCACCTATCAGTGGGGACCGGATCACTTCGTCTACCTTCAAATGTGGAATGAGTTCAGAGGGAAGAATGATCTTGTCGCTTTTGACGAATCCGGCGACGTTCGCACCCTGTTCCCTGCCGAGGGTGGACAGCTCGTAGCTGGCGCCGGCGCTGCGGTTCCGAATCCGATCGAATCGCGAATAGAGTTCAGCCGTGATGCAAGCGGCAAGGTTGCCTCGCTCCGTTGGCAAACGGGTGAGTCGGTAGTCCGGACGGCACGCCGAATTGAGAATGAGAAGCGCGAAGAGGTCAGCTTCGCGAATCGAGACATCCATTTAGCAGGCATGCTTATCTGTCCATTGAGCCCTGGAAAACACCCCGCGATTGTCCTTGTGCCCGCATCCGGAGCGGAAGGCCGAGAGTACCTTCTTCCGTTTGCGCACTTTCTTGTTCGCCACGGTATGGCGGTGCTGGGGTACGACAAGCGCGGGGTGGGTGGATCGACCGGTGACTGGAGAACTGAATCATTCGATGACCTAGCGAGCGATGCTGTGGCCGCCATCGAATTCCTGAAGATGCGCAGGGAAATCGATCCTTCACAAATAGGCATGCTGGGGTGGAGCCAGGCGGGATGGGTCATGCCGCTCGCGGCCGCAAGGGCGAAAGACGTTGCATTCTTGATCAGTATCTCTGGCGCCGGCGTCTCGCCGGCCGAAACAACAATCGACGAAACACGAGGCGAGTTGAAGGCTGCGGGCCGGCGTCCTGAGGTCATTGAACAGATCACAGGACTCATGAGGCTCAAGTACGATTTTGCGCGGACGGGCCAGGGCTGGAACGAGTACGCAGCAGCCCGTGACGAAGTCGTCGCCAGGATGGGAAGGGCGCCGTATGTTTTCCCCGGCAGCCGCGATGATCCTTATTGGCAGTCCATCCGCGAGTTCTATTTCTATGACCCGGCGCCTGCGCTTCGAGAGCTCCGAACCCCGGCGCTCGCGTTCTTTGGCGAATTGGACGACAACATAGTTGCAGAGAAAAATCAGAAGGCGTGGGAGTCCGCTTTACGAACGGGCGGCAACCGCGATTACACGCTGCGAATTCTACCGGGAACGGACCATATGATGCTCGAAGCAAAGGTTGGCAACAATGCTGAAATGCCCACGCTACAGCGATTCGCGCCAGCCTATTTCCTGACTGTTCAAGATTGGCTTGCAAAGCGCATTCGCGGCTTCCAGTTGTCCCGGTGATAGGCGCGTAGCTCAGGTCTCGATTTTGAGACACGGGACTCATCCAAGCGTTGTTGTCGGGAGAGTCGCCCCGGGGAGTTTCACCCCGAGGTTCAGAGATGAGATTCCGGCCTGCGATTCGCACTTGCTAGCCTATTCGAAACACAGAAGGCAGATAGGAATGTGCCTCAACGAAGCACGGTTCAGGTCGTGATTCACATTTGGCTCGATGTCACGCCGTAACAAATATGCTTCGACGATATTCCTCATCACCTGGATGCATGAACTCCATGTAGTTGCAACCGACGCTCTGAGCTAAATCCGGGAAGATACTAATGGATTGGACCAGGGGATCGGGCAATATTTCCCCGTTCGCCGCGCTCAACAAAACGGTCGGCGCGGGTTCCTGTCCGCGATTGAACAGATACAGGGAAGGAGGCGTTGAATCGAGCTTAACTGCCAGCTCACTTATCGCTGCGAAGTCAACGCCGATGGGTTCCCGGCTTCCAGGCAGAGAGAATCCCAAGGCAACAGTGAAGTCAAGCCGATGACGGTTCCTCAATTCGACCGCTAATTGAAAAGCGATAAGGCCAGCGTGGACCCACGCCTCCTTAGGCTTCCAAACCGAGTCGATGACATCCACATGCAGGTCGTCATATCGTTCGACGCCGCCATCTTGGACTATCGTAAGCATCCATTTCTCGATAACCGATTTGCGGCCAGAATCGTGCAATGTGGCGTCTCCTGTGTCGGGACTGCTTCAGTGTCCATTTTCGCATCCGTCTAAGATCGCGATGCCATCTTACGGAAATGGCTGGTGACGCCGAAAACAAGCCATGGAAATGCCTGGGCATGGAAAGCATGGAAAGCCAAAAAGCCGGCTTTCCACCCTTCCCACACCCCTTGGAAATCCCTGCGGGGATTCCCACATTACCACGGCTACGGCGACGACTATCATGTATTTGAAGACCGGCAAAGCCCGCCGAAAACCCGCAATCAGAGCCACTCTCACCGCAAGGGGCTTGTAAACCATGTCCCCGGTCTAAAACGTAAAGGATGTCCCGGTACCCTCAGCCTGAGCACCCGGAAAGCGAACGGACAGCATAGGGGAAGAGTCGATTCGCCAAATTGTGGATTACACCAAGCGCGCAATGCTGATCACAGTAAGATCATCGTTCTGGCCGAAATGTTGGGCCGTATCTGCGATAGTCCAAACGTTGGCGCCATCGCGCAAAAGAGACTCGACTTTCTCAAACCCGAGAAGCATGCCTTGTTGATTGCGCGCCTCGGGAATGCCGTCGGTCAGCAGAACGATGCGATCCCCGGCGCGCGTCTCCAGGCACGTTTGGCTGTAGCTGGCGCTCTCCACCAATCCCAGCGGCAACGATCCCGCGAATGGGATCTCGCCGCCATTTAAGTACGGTGGCAGATGGCCGGCGTTCGCCAGCGTGAGTAATCCTCCGTCGAGGCGAACCACAAGACAGGTGGCAAAGCCTCCTTGCGTCTGACCGCAAAGGCGGCGGTTCAGCTCCTCTAGGATCTCGGCAGGTTCCTCGGTGAAGCCGGCCAGCGTGCGCAGCATACCGACAATCATCGACACGAACATGGCGGCCCGAAGGCCCTTGCCGCTGACATCTCCTATGACAACGAGGCTGCGCCCGCTCTCGAGAGCGATAACCCGGAAGAAATCGCCGCCCACCTCTGCGGCAGGCCGATAGACACTTTCGAGGCCATAGCCGCGAATGGCAGGTAGATCTTCGGGAACCATCACACGCTGGACTTCCCGGGCCGCGGCCATTTCACCGTCCAGCATCGCTTTTTCGGTCTGCGCCCTCACGTACCTTCGCCCTTCGCGGATGGAGACATTCACGAATCCCGTGTGACCGAGAATGATCGAGATGATGACGGCCGCAGCGTCGAATGCAAGTCGATTCTGGAGGCGCCCAGTTTCCGCGGCGTTCATTTGAACACCTTCTACGTAAGGAAACCTTATGGACAGCAACGTCAGGCAGAGAGACTGGAGTGCCAACAAGGGCAGGTATGCCATCCAGAATTTCCGTCTCAGAACGATGCCGCTGGCCGTATAGCAGACGGCGAACAAGCCGATAATCAGCACCGTTCCCGCAAGCCGAGGTGCAGGCTGGCGACCCAGTTGGAAACTATCGCTGGCAAACCCGATGCCGGCGAAGACACAGAATACGGCAAGAAGAAGGACGACTCTCGACCGTATCGGGATACCTTCCCAGGGGCTGAGGTAATTCATCAATTCCGAGTTGAACCTCCTCCTGGACTGTGGAGATCGGGGCCCGGCGTGCCGTCACACTTCGAAGTCGCGTGAGATCACGAGCGGAGTCCGCTTGGAGCGGTGCTCAAGTCTATCAACCAACCATATGAATATCTCGCAGAACTTTGAGTCCGCTCTGATCCGTAGCGGTTGTGGCGTTTAGCAGCTTACCGGTCGGATCGTGGCCAATCCGGAAGCTACTTGACGGTACACGGGGCATTGTCCAAGGCCACGTGATCGAACACCGGGTCCAAGTTTTCGACCAACTCGCCGTGGCAATACCCCCATCAGCACAGCCTCCACAACTCTCGATTGACAGTCGGATAAATCCCGATTCAACTCTTAGGGTAGAGGTCGCCCCATGACACGGAGAGATGTCGTCATCGCTGCGCGTATTCTTGCCAAGCGCCCTGCCTATACGTTGACAGCCGTCCTTACGATTGCGCTTGGGGTTGGCGCCAGCACCACCATCTTCAGCGTCACCAATGCAGTCCTGCTCAAGCCCCTGCCTTACCGCGATCCGGGCAAACTGGTGATCGCCGGCATGGACCTCCGCAAGCGCGACGTCCACGATCTGCCCTTCTCCAACGCGGACTACATCGACTTGCGCGATGGCACCAAATCATACTTCTCTGACATGGCCGGCGTTTTCACCGGTCGCACCGCTGTCGCGCAGGAAGACGGAACACCCGAAGAGATCAGCATCGCAATCGCTACCACTAACTTCTTCGATGTGATGGGCGGCAAAATCATGCTCGGCCGCGACTTCAATGCGCAGGACGGAATTCCAGAACCGCAGCCGCCGGCCAACAACGCAGCCAACGCCCCGCCTGCTCAACTGCCCGGCACTGCCATTCTCAGTTACGAATACTTCCGCAGACGCTACGGAGCCAACACCGCTGTCCTAGGCCACAGCATCACCATTCCAAACCTTCCCGGACCTGTGATCGCCGGCGTTCTGGCCCCGGGGTTTCGCCTCTACTTTCCGCCCGACGCAAACGTAGAGCCCGCTCCTGACATCTACATCGCCAACCGTCTCAATTACGATTCGGCCCAGCGCACTGACTTTTCTATCCGGCCGATTGCCAGGCTCAAAGATGGAGCATCGCTCGCAAGTGTGCAGGGCGCGGCCGACGGCATCGCCGCGCAGGCGCGGCAGACGTTTCCGATCGACCAGACTGCCGGCTACTATATCCATCTCGCTCCCATGCAACAGCATCTCGTCGCTGCGGTGCGCCCCGCGATTCTTACCCTCTCCATCTCGGTGTTCTTCCTGCTCCTCATCGCCTGCGCCAATGTTGGCAACCTTCTACTGGTGCGCGCCTCGCTTCGGCAGCATGAATTTTCATTGCGTGCAGCGCTTGGCGCAAACCGCTCCCGGCTGGTCTCTCCCATCCTCATCGAAGCAGTCCTGCTGGCCCTGATGGGCACGGTGGCCGGTCTCGGACTCGCCCGGGGCGGAATTCTCGCGTTGCGGGTTCTTGCCCCAGCCAACCTGCCCCGCCTTGAAGATGTCCGCATCGATGGCGAAGTGCTTTTGTATAGCGCGCTCGCCGGCCTTGCCTCCGCGGCTATCTTTGGAATCGTTCCCGCCTTGCGTGCCTCCCGTCCTGAGCTCATGAACGTGTTGCGCGGCGTCAGCCGGACCTCCGGCATGGGCAGTGGAGCCTTCCTTCGCAATGCGGTCGTGATGGCCGAAGTGGCGCTCTCGTTCATCCTGTTAATCGGTTCCGGACTGATGTTCCGGAGCTTCCTCAAGCTGCAGCAGATCGATCCGGGCTTCGATCCCCATCATCTCTTCACCTTCCAGCTTCAGGGAGGCCGCTTGAACCAGAAGACCCCCGAGGAACGGGCCGCCTTTATACACGTCGTCACCGACCAGCTCAAATCCATCCCGGGCGTGCAAAGCGCCACCGGCTCATTTCCATTCCCGCTCACCGGCCAGTTCAGCCCGATTCGCTGGGGAACGGTGGACGCCGCACGCGATCCAGGCCGCTTTCAGGCAACCGACTTTCAAATCGTGCTTCCTGGCTACTTCGAAACCATGCGCACACCTTTGCTCGCAGGGCGCACCTTCACCGGCGACGACAATCTTCCGGGACGCACCAGCGTCATCGTCGACGAGGCTCTCGCGGCCAAAGCATTTCCCGGCCAGTCGGCAATCGGAAAACAAATCCTCATCCGCGTGCGCACCCCCGAAGCGGAGAAGGCTGAGATCATCGGTGTTGTCGCCCACCAGCGTGTCAACTCGCTCGCAGAGGTTGGACGCGAGCAGATCTACTTTCCGGACGCATTCCTAGGATCCGGTGCCGTTCAATCCTGGGCTCTGCGCACGGGCAGCGATCCGGCTTCCTACGAGAATCAGGTCCGCGCCACCATGAAGGCGCTCGACCCGCAACTCCTCGTCAACAAAATGCAGACCGTCGACTCCGTTGTCTACGATTCGCAGGCCAGCACGCGTTTCTCGCTCCTGCTCATTTCGGTCTTTGCAGCCATCGCTGCACTGCTGGCCGGCGTCGGCCTTTACGGCGTAATCTCCACCTCGGTTCGGCAGCGCACCTCTGAAATAGGCGTTCGCATGGCCATGGGAGCCGAGCGCGGAGACATCCTGCGCCTTGTCGTCGTCCAAGGGTTGCGCCTGAGCGCGGCCGGCATTGTCATCGGGGTGATCGGCTCTATCTTCCTTGGCCGCGTGATCTCTGCTCTGCTCGTAGGCGGAATCAAATCCACAGACGTCACTACCTACGTCTGCATGACCGCGGTATTTCTGAGCATTTCTGCGCTCGCGTCCTGGCTGCCCGCGCGCAGAGCGTCAAGCCTCGATCCCGTCAAGGCTCTGCGCGAACAGTGATCGTTGTCCTGTTGAGGACTTCACCGCAACTCGCTCAGCCGCGCGACTCCGCCAGAACCCAGACCGGCCAGACCGGAATCGCGAGTTGTGATCGCCTGGTTTCGCCAACTATCTATGCTATTTCTGGTCTGCCAATAAACGAGTTGTACACGTCAGGTCCTTGCCGCCCATTGATCCGATATCCGTCCGAGGCAAATCTTAGCGTGATTTTTCGCTCAAAAGTTGAGTAATCCGCCGGGGTTTGATCGTATTCATGGATATATGTCGGCTCTTCCCATGACATGAATACGACAGCCGAAACCGAAACGGCAAAGATTGCACGAGGCTTACGTGAGAGGGATATGCAGCTTGTTGCAGACCTGGTGGAGCGCTGCCAGCATCGACTGGTGCGCTACCTGCTATACCTCACCGGGAGGCGAGAGTATGCTGAGGACCTTGCACAGGAGACCTGGGTTCGCGTGCTGCAACGGGGCGGCCAGTACAACGGGCGGCAGCGGTTTGATCCATGGCTATTCGCGATTGCCCGCAATTTGGCAATAGATGACCTCCGGAAAAAACGAAAAGGGGTACAGACAGCTTCCTTGCCAGACGATCGCGATGCAATGCTGCTGTTGCCCACCTCCGGGCCTTCCCCATTCGAAGCCGCGGCTCGAAGCGAAGACGCAATACGTCTGGCCGGTCAACTGCACATTCTGTCACCGCTGTATCGCGAGGCTTTGCTGCTGAGGTTTCAAGAAGACCTGTCTCTTCCGGAGATCGCTCAGGTTTTGGGTGCCCCTGTGACGACGGTGACGTCCAGAATCTATCGCGGTCTTGCAGCACTGAGATCCGCATTTGAGGAAGGGGGTGATTCGCCTGGAGTGTGACAAGAGATTTCGCGAGCTCATCGACAGGTCTTTCGTAGAAGAGGTTTCAGAGGGCGAAAGACAGGTCATCCATGACCACATCCGCGGCTGTGATGGCTGCAAGCGCTACGTCGAGCTGACTGCGCGTACGATTCGAGGGTTGCGGGAATTCACCTTTACCAGTGAACCAGATTCGAATGACCAGGTCCGTGAGATTCTTGCGGATCACACCGGGACAATGCGACAGCACAACGTGCAATTCAGGATCTGGGCTGCATTTGCTGTAGCACTCTCGATGTCATTTGTCGGATCGGCACTCATGTACCAGGTGACCAAGCGCCTGGCGGTCCCAATGCATTTTGACACTGCTCAAATCCAGGCAGGCGTGCTCGTCTTTTGGCTGCTGCCATCTATTTGCTCGGCCTTATGTCTGCTCGCGGCTCCTCGTGAGAATAGAGGCATTGCATGACACAGCAATCGGCGTTGCTTTTGATACCGTTCTTGGGCGGACTTGTAGTTGCGGCTGTCTTATTGGGAACCGCAACACGGAATGTTCTACCCAGGTCTGCAATGGCCATCGCAGCACTGGCGATCCCGATCTGGGTAGTCTATTTTGCTTCCAGCCAGGGCCGTTCCCTACTTGCTTCCCAAGGATTTCTCAGTACCATGCCGGAAGCGCTTTGGTTTGGCTTAACGTTTGGCGTCTTCACCGCGGCTTTTTTCCTTGCCCTCGGATATATCTATGGGGACGCAAAAAGGCGTCAAATGCCTGCTTGGGCCTGGATGATTGCCGCTTTCCTCATACCCAATTTGATTGGATTCATCCTTTATTTTCTGTTCCGAGGGCCTCTCCTTAGGCCTTGCAGTTCCTGTGGCAAGCCTATTCGAAGGGGTGAAGCATTCTGCTCACACTGCGGATGCTCGCAGGGTTCCAGTATCGGACGGATCACAGCTGACAATCGCACAATCTGAAGTAAATAAGGTGGTAATAACCTTGCATCGCACAAAACGGAGGACGCTATGAAACGTGAGCGCGCCTTATAGGTAGTGTTGGTGTTGGTGGGCTTGTTTTATTGCTTTTGGGGCTATCTCCTGTTCGACAATCTGTGGCACTCTAGGTGGCTTAGCGGGCATAGTGACGTCATGCCGATGTTCCTGAGCCTTAACACGGCGCTTGGGGTCTGTCTGTTGGTGGCCGTTAATCAGCCGGCCAAGCATCGCTTGATGATCGCCTATGGGGCGTGGTCAAGCCTTGCCCATGGGTTCACGATGACAATCATGTCGGCGCAGGCCGTCGCGCACGGGATGCACAGGAAGGATAGCCCCCAGGACATTGTGATCTTTGGCGTGATTGGAGTCACGCTGCTTGCACTCCTCCCGGCAAAACAACCATCGCCGGCCGGCGCGCCTATCAGTGAGCCGCGCGTTGCCGAACGCTAGAGGACCTGGTCCAGCGCCGCGCGCATACCGAGATGCAGGGACTCCTCACGGAAGCGGGTCGGATTTTGAACAACGATCGAAATTGAGAAGCAATAAATCGGAGTTCGCCATGAACAGCTTTTATCCACAGGTCAGCATCGGCAGTCTTCGGAGATTCCGCAGGGCACGCTGCCATTACCTGAACTTTCCCTTGTTTCGATTCATGAATAATCTCGCGCACGATGCAGGGAAGAAGACAGGCCTAGTCTTTTGTTCTGGAAGAGGTGCCATTCATCAGCAAATCAGCGGTCACCATTTTGAGTCTTCGGCTTTGGCCCGCGCAGTTGCCTGTCTGAAAGGGGAGAGTCAGGCTGCCTCCATCGAAACAACCTGCCCGAATGGAGCCCGCCGATTCTCGGTCGAAGCCCAGATCACCGGATACGGCGGTGATTCGATGGGAAAGGTGCCGCAAAGATCGGTTAGGAGCACCAGCGTCTGGGGGACGATTCCCCGCTCACGTAGCCAATCGAAGCATGGCCGAAAATTTGTGCCTCCGCCGCCAACCGGTACCAGAGAAATAGGTTCACCTGCTTGATACATTTCGACCTTCTGCACAGCGGCGTCGAAGTAGAGCACATGCACGAGCTTTGGGCGCTGTCCGGCCAGGATGGACCGGATCTCCGCCTCGAAGAGTCCCAGTTGCCTGGCGCTTATAGACCCCGAGCAGTCAACCGCGACGGCAATTTCCCCCACGCCTTCCGACGTGATCCCTGGCAGGTAAAGCCCGCACCAGACATGCCGCCGGTTGGGGCGCATCCAGCTGTAGTCGGCGGGGGTGGTTTCGGACCACGCACGGCGGAGAAGCTCGCGCCAGTCGACTCTGGCGGACTGTGCTGCTTCAAGCGTTCGCACAGCACCTCCCGGCATCTTGCCGGCCAGCCTCGCCACGCTCTCTGCCTGCTCAACGGCGATCTGCCATTCACGACTCTGCTCGGAAACTGACGGCCCCTCTTCTCCCACAGGCGTCCGGGCATCGAGCACCTGCCCGACTCCGCCCGGAGTCGAAGGCGTCTGGGGCTCCCTCGCATTGGGATAGCTCTGAGGCGCTTTGTCTTCCGATGCACCTGCTTCGCCTCCCGGCTTGCTCTCCGCCTGTTCAGACGAACCCTCCTGATTCTTCTCCTCCTCGATCAGGTTGTAGATGCGCTCCGCGCTCATGCCACGAAACCGGTCATCGATGAGAACGTCTTTGGGAAGCGTCAGACCGGCATCGAGCAGCATGGGGTTGATGGCGTAGTCGCAGGCCATATTCCATCGCACCTGGTTCCGGTCGCCGCGGCGCGTATGGTGCTGCAGCGCCGGGTGCATGACTTCATGAGCCAGAACGCCGATCAATTCTGCCGCATTCAGTGTCTCGACAAACTCCGGGTTGTAGAACATCGAAATGCCGTCAGTGGCCATCGTTGCGACCGCGCGCGAAGGCCTTGCCCCAAGCCGGAACAACAGCGTTCCGAAAAACGGATGATCGAGAATCAGTGTGGTCCGGGCCTTTTGAATGCGGAGACCGCTTGGAATTTGTTGGTGGTGGTGGTTCATGACGCGGGAGCCTCCATGTAGGCCGACATATGTCGGAAGATGTCCTCATCGCTGATGGCATTAACCGGTGCATTGCTTCCTGAATTCTGCTCGCGTTCGCGCAGAACCGCATCCATCTCCTCCAGGATTTGCGCGGCATCGTTCGCAGTCGCCACACGCAGGATTTCGTTCTTTTTGAGATCGCGCGCCGTGAACCCGCACAGGCGATCCTTGATTTCTCCCGCGAATCGGTTTAGCTCCTCGTCCTGGTTCACGTTGAGGCGCGGCAGCAAGTCCCCCAATTCGAAGACATTCGTCACCAGCGAGGCATGGAAGCGCGACTCAGGCTCCTTCAGTCGCTCCACCATGTGCGAGACGACTTCTTTCAACCGCACCCAGAGGTCCTCGGTCCCCCGTTGGAGTGACTGGCGCACGTTCTCGTCGATCTCGCGCGCAACCCGCGCCTGTTCTTCCTCGGAAAGAGTCACCCGGAAGTCCTCGCCGCTCGGAATGGGCAGGACCTCGAGCCTCACGCCAAACTTGTTCCGTAGTTTCTCCGCCGAGGGATAGTCTTCCTCGCGGAAGAGTCCGTTCAGTTCTGGCCTGACCTCCTCGATGTAGGTGGGGTAAACGGCCAGGAACTCTTCGACCTGCTGCGTGAAGGCTTGTTCGAAGTCGCGCATCTTTGTGGTCAGCTCGAAGTAGAAGTGGGCGGGGAGTAGCCGATAGCCCTCGTCAGACCACGGCAGCGTGATCTTGTAGAAATATTGACGAATCTGCCCAGCGAGCGACCGAAGCGACTCGAGCTTCTCCGCTTCGCGCAAGAGCTGCTTGTTGTAGCGGCCGGCGCCTTCGTGGGCCCCGTGTTGTTGCGCCACATCCCGGCTGACTTTACGGTCGTGTTTCACCGCCGTCCAGATGCTGATGTGGACCGCGGCCAGCATGGCTCGTTCTGTGATCATCGCAGGACCTCCGCATGTTCCACTCCGAAGCGAACAAACTCCCGCGTGTGGGTAATGGCTCGATCCCGCGCGGCGGCGTCGCGCACGGCAAGGACTCGCATCTCTGTCGGCATCCGGTCGAGATACCGCATGCCTTTCGCGATCGAGTGGTCGGTCAGAGCCCGGCCAAGAGCAGTCGCAATTGCGATCCGAGCCGATGGCTCATCAGGCAAAGGCGCGGTGTCCGGATTGAGGAGAATTTCGTCGATCGAAGGCAGCTGACGGAACAGGCGCAGGAAAGCGACCAGTTCCGTCGTTGCCGCCAGGCCGATGGTCCCCTCGAGCAGCATGGCTTCAATCTCTGTCGCTCCAGAAAAGAAGCCAGTGTTCTGGCGGCGCGCGAACCCGGTCAAAACGTTCGAAGCCATCTCCCAGGATCGCGGCGTGGGCCACGCATTTACATCGGACTGCGCGTCGGCGTCATGCAGAAGGGCCGGCTTGAAGCGCAGGAACGCGATAATCTCCGGCCGGATTCTGGCCTTGACAGCCCACCTGCACCAGTCCATGAAGTCGGGCTCGAGATCGAGATGGACGAAGCGGTTCCGGAGAGGCCGCGGCATTGAAAAGTGCAGTCCGCGGTCTGAGGCGGGATTGCCGGCCGCTATGACCACCCAGCCATCGGGCAGTTGGTACTCGCCCAGCTTTCTGTCTAGGACCAGCTGGTAGCAGCCGGCCTGTGTCATCTGCGGCGCGGAGGTCAATTCATCGAGAAAGAGAATGCCCTCTCCATCGACTGGCAGGAACCTGGGCGGAACCCATTCAGCGCGATCCTCGGAAATGCGCGGAAGGCCGCGCAGATCGACCGGATCGAGTTGCACGGCCCGGATGTCGAGAAACTGCCACATGAGATCGGCCGCGACCTGGGCAACGATCTGTGATTTTCCGACGCCGCACGCACCCCATATGTGTAGGGGTACACGTTCGCATATCAGCGCATGAAGCGCCTCGTAGAGTTCGGATGGTTTCATTTGGGAGGTCCTTTACGGTAAAAGAGGAATTCAGGCAGCTTCGTCCGTATCCTCGTCCGTACTCTCTTCTGCATATTCACGCTCGGCATTGATCTCGGCCAAGATCTCGCGGTCTTCATCCGAGAGTTGATGCCTCGTCGGTTCGGCGGCTGCAGCAGCGTTCGCGGAAACTGGAACAGGCTCATGCTCCAGTGCCGCGTCGAACAAGCTCGCTGTCTTTGCCGGCTCGGGCTTTTGCTCGACCGGTACTTCGAGAGTAGGCGACTTGGCGACAGAACCGTTGCTGGCGTCCTTCTTCCCAACCTGGTTCTTCGCCTTGGCACGTGCTTCGGCCTGCGCCGATTTTGCGGCAGCCGTAATGTCGGCTTTCGCCCGGTCCAGCGTATTTTTGAGTTCCAGATGGCTCGAAACAAAATTCACCAGTGTGTCCGCGAGTTGTGCGTCGAGATCTTCGGCCGTTCCCGACACGCTGACCGGAATCGTCAACGCCGCGTTCTCGCTCTCATCGATATTTTTAGGAACAACATTGACGCGAAATTGATCGTCACCCAGGTGGGAGACGGTGAATAACACCGAGCGGTGTCGCAAAAGTGGTGCAAGTTCCTTGAACATGAGTGCTCCTTGGAAGAATTCGAAGAATTGGTTGTATCGGTATGGATGGCACTTGGCGGCCGGTTTCAGACTGTGCAGAAATGTCGTCCCGGCCTGGAAGAGCGATTTGCATCTTTTCAAACCGAAAATCGGCCTGGCAAGCGCTCAGCCACAAAGCTCAGGATCACCACGTTTTCTGGCGGGTTCCTTGAGTTCCGGATTGTCCCAGCGGAGGAATTCCGCCTATCGCGGTACGTGACTGTCGTCGGGGTAGAGGTTGGTATCGTACCAGTTGGTCGGTTGGTCGTATGTGTCGGGCCAATGGCCGTAGAGGATGCCGTCCGGAGTGAAGCAGGCCAGCCACATGACAACCGTGAATCGAAAAGCGCAAGGATCAAGCCAGTGAGAAACCGTGCAGCCTTTGCGCGGCCTTTTCGTCGAAGGTAAGAGTCACGGAGCACCCCCTCCAGATTCCCAGTGAGCCGATCAATGCGTCTTCAAAGGTCCCGGTTCCGTTCCTGAGCGCGACGACAGCGTGATAGACCTCTTGCTCGTTTTGAACCTCGAGTGTGTCGGCCGCCAGCACCATCTCAATGTCGTCCGCGATTTCCTGCCGCGACCGCCTGTAAAGGCTCTTGAGGACCCAGACCACTTCGAGGATCGTGACCAGGCTGACGAATCCGGGTTCCAGTTCGGTCAGCCGTCGTATAATGATTTCCGTCGCGCGTGGAGCTTGCACCGGATCGTCCTGCGCCAAGTACCGCAGAAGAATATTAGTATCCAGTCCTATCATTTCTTCCGCCTGAATCTCTCCGTGGCGCCTGCTTCAATGGCAGAGTCGATCTCTTCGAGGGACACGGGTTTGGCCGGCTTCGGAATGATGCCTTTCAGCCGCGAGGTCGGAATTCTCGGCAGAATGATCACGCCGTCCGGGTGGAAGAAGAATTTAAACCGATCTCCCGGTTTCAGGTGCAAACGCTCGCGCACGGCTTTGGGGATTGTGGCTTGTCCTTTGCTGCTGAGTGTGGCTTCCATGGGCAAGATCCTCCGACCTTTACATTTTAACAAAAGTAAAGAGTATCGTCCTCTCGATTGTAGGGCGTAAAGCGGGAGCACCCATGTGCCTGGGGCCGGTTTGCCCTCACAACCCCGAATAAGCCGAAGCTACGACATAAGCTGAGCGGCCCCGAGTACAACCTTCCCCTGCCTTTTGGCCAATTTATCGTTGTCGTTTCATCGTTTTCTTCCAGAGTCCCGGATCGACTGCAAGCGACGTCATCTGACCCGTGCCTGCGTTGAAGAAACCGCCGTGGTGCCCGAGTTTCCCATAATGGAAGAGCCGAGCGAGCATGGCAAGGGCGCTCGCGGCGAGTGTCTGGTTGATGAATGGTTCCTGCCGTTCCAGCGCCTCGGCGGCCGAACAGCTGGGCAACGGATCCTCGCCACCAGATGTGTCGGCGATCTCGGGATACAACTCACTGACAGTGCGAAGCCGGCTGGCTTTATGCCGGTTTCGCTGATTCAACGGCTGGCCAAGCACAAACTGACCGCTCGAAGCGTTGTTTCCGAGATCGAGCCAGTACGTGATTGTGGAAGAAGATTTCGTTACCGCCCGCTCGATCACGCCGCGCGCCGCGCGCGTGTCGACGCAGCCGATGACAAGATCGGGCATGCGGTGATGGTCATCGTAAATGCTGCTGACACTGAAGCTGACAGGCTCCGCGCACCAGGACGTGCCCCAGAACAGGTTGATACGGTTGATAAGGACCGTCGCCTTGTTGTGGCCGATGTCGGACCATGAGAATGGCTGGCGCACACAATTGGTGTCCGATACTGCATCGCCATCCATCAGGGTTAAGTCGATTCCAAAGGGATGTCCCCAGACCCGCATGGCTTGATGGAGATAGGGAAGACCCATCGCGATCGCGCTGGCGCTTCCGCCCGCGCCGACGACAAGCACCCGCACAGGCTTCCGCGCGACAAGGTGGCCAGGGAGAATATGCTCGATGCGCATGCCGCGTTACCTCCCCTGGATGAATTGCGCAAGCGTTTGCGGCAGTCGGATCAGAGACTCTGCTGGGAACGTTAGCCGCTTGCTCGCGAATTCGACCCACAGGGCGTCGTGGCCACCCTCGTGCCGCGTCAAACGGCCCACATTGGCGTGAGTGAATGCGCTTTCGTAGAAGCCCTTTTCCCATCCCTCAATCGATCCCACGGACGTGCTTTCCGGGCATCTCATTGAACCAAGGCATACCGATCCGTCGTCCGAGAGATTCCAGAAAGGAGCAACGGCCAGCTTTGTCCCTCCATTGGGCCGCTTGTTTTCGGCAAGCGCGCGAATGCTTAGGCTGCCATGGATGATTTTCCAGACCAATGGTGGCTGAGGGAACTGCTTTCCCTTCAGCGTCTGCATCTTGCCTTCCGGGTTCTCAAAATACATCTGCCGCTGACGCCGTGGAGTCCACCAAGCGATCATGCGATCTGATTTTGCCAGGATGTTCTCGGACAGAACTTCTGCCGCGGCGCTGCCGCCCAGCGATTCAGCCAGGTTTTCGACGAAAGCTGTCGTCAATGGCTGTGCAACTCCAAGCACAGGCGGCCCCTGCTTCTGAGCAAGAACCTCGTGCCGCGTGATGAAACTTCGTCTGCCCTCCCGATAGATCAGCAATGCCTCACGCAGCTCGAAGCGGTGCATCTGACCGATCTCGACCTCGACCTTCATCGCCTTTGTCCCCCTGAATTTTCTCGATCAGCTCGCACAACTCCAGATTGACGCGGACGAAACGCTCGACGGCACGCATCGCTTTCAAGAATTCTTCCTGATCAGTCGGGGAAAAGACGGCGCACAGCGCAGGTTCCGACGAACCCTCAAGCATGTATTGGCTTTCTTCGTCGAAGCAGGCCGATATGGCGTCATGGTCTTCGAAGACAACCAGCAACGACGGCAACGGAGGCTCGTCGTAGTAGCTCCCGTACTCGCTCGGATCCTGCGCATTCGATGCTGTGCGCGCAAGCTTGGCAATGGTCAATACATGTTCGATCCATTCTTTGTGGCGCCCATTGCAGTGCCGAATGAGCATTCGCCGGTTGTTGAGTCTCCAGTGATCGGGGTGGCCCTTCAGCGTCTTGCGAATGCACTCCGGCAGCGCCCTTTCCACTTCAGGGAATTCGTAATGCCCAGAAGATTCCCCATCGTCAGCCTCACCGTATTCTTTCAGCCGCTCTTCATACTGTTCGGCATCGCCATAGTCGTAAATCCGCATTACGCGATAGAGCGATTGGATCAGCGTCGAGTAGAAGGCTGCGCCCAGTCCTTCGGCCTCGCTTTCGAGCGATTCAATAGCCAGCCCAATCTTGAGATATCCGCACCCGCCGCAGCTGATTGAAACTGCGAGCTTGCCGAATTCGAGCAGCTCGTCTGGCGCCGCAACGTCGCTGACCTGCAAGTAATATTCAATGTTTCGCGCCAGGAGATCGCCGTTCCCGGCGCCGATGCGGTTCAAGATGGCGGACTTGGCAAAATTCACCGCAATACCGCCGCAATCGGCCCTGATTTCCGGGGTGCCAATTCCGGCCTGTACCAGTGCTGTGCAGAATTCATAGAGCATTTCGCCCCGGGCTTCATGGCTATAGGCAGTGGGCTGCCCTTCGAGCGAAGGAAGCGCCTGCACAAACGATGGAGCGAGTGTTGTTATTGGAGAGGGGGCAAAATCTCTGAGGGAGGCGCCAGTGTTTTCGTGTCCTGCCGATAATTGCGGCTGATAGCGTCGGTGAGGGCTTCTGCGAGCACGAGAGTTTCTTTGCATTTAAGGTGCCTCACGAGGAGTTCGTTTTGCCTGTCCCGAGGCGCCGCTGCCTGCGCTTTGAGAACTGCCTCAAGATCAGCTGGGGTCATTCGCCGGCCCGTCATCGCTAGCCTTTGGAACCGATGGCGCGGCTGAACGAATAGCGCAAGGCTGTGCCAGTGTCTTCGGGGCCTTCGAGCGTGGCGGTGGCGAGTTCCGGATAAGACGGGGTTAACAATTCGCGCACCTGCTCTACGGACATACCGGGGGCGGGATCGGGGATGCGGGTTCCGTTATAGAAGAACTCGCGGTGGAGCGTTTCGACTTTTAAAGGACTCATGATTCTCTTGTTTGTAGGTTGACGCAATTGATGACACTCTTGCCCCGATTCGTGACACAAATCGACGTAATACGTGACATAGACTGCCACCAGAGCTGACCTATTCCTTTCGTTGGGTAGGCGTTTCTGACTTTCGAGGTCTTGATTGACGCGCTCTTTCACAGGTCAAACCAAGTTTCCAGGTCGGATCCCATTGGAAATGAGCACCCGTGTCGACAGACAATCCTGTCAAACCACATCGGCGTTGGTCTGGAGCAATCCTGAGAACTGCACGCAATCCGCGCTCAACCAGTGCAGTCGTTAGCAGGCTCAGAGTTTTCGTGAAATTGGCTTTAGTTGTCGCCAGCCGCATCCAGCTTTTTCAGCATCTCCTGGATCTCCGGATTGGCCATGAAGTTCTTCCACACCAAACCGGTGCGATAGTTCTCCACCATTACGACGATGGGCGCCTGGTTCAGGCCCATGTAGATCGGAGACACCCATCCTGCAGTCGGATTGTAAGCATCACGCGGACCGTAGATCCCCCACAATTCGCCGCCGAGATCGCGGTAGTAATGCTTCAGTGCCTGCATTGATGCTTCCGGCGTGTATGGGAACGAGGCCAGCGCGCCCGTCAGGGTCATCGTTCCGTGATCGTCGTTCTCGTCGGGAGCGGAAGCCTCATAACCCCGCGGCGTATCGCTCGCGGTCAATCCCCACGCGTCCGGCCCATACCCTTTGTAGTGCTTGGGGTTGGCAGTGCAGTAAGCGCGATTGATGAGAGCGATGTTGCGGTTGTTGTCGAAATACGATGAGGTGTAGCGGTCGCGGAGCTGGTGAGGATCAAATCCCAGGAATGAGTAGTGGGTGAAGAACAGCGGTCCGCCAGGACCCGCACCCACCTCGAGTTTGATTCCATAATACGTGTGCCCGTTCGCGTAGTGATTCCCGTCGGTGGTACCCGACCATCCTTGCCTGTAGTTTTGTGCGCTCTCCTCCTGGTTTGCCCAGCCCGAGTAGTACATTTCAACCGGCACGCCGTGCGTGGGAGACGCCATGGCCAACAGGTATGTCACCATCGTTTCGTTGAATCCGATCAGCGGATGGTGAATCTCAAAGCTCCACTGCGGCGACCAATGCCAGTAAAGAAATCTGCTGTCCGCGTTCTCACGGTACCAGTCCCATTCCACCGTCTCCCAAAGAAACGTAATCCGCTGGAAGACCTGCCGCTCTCGCTGGCTCGCACCGTTGAAATACTGCCGCGCCGCCAGCAATCCCTGCATCAGGAACGACGTTTCCACGAGGTCGCCGCCATCGTCGAGCATCCCGAACACCGGCATGGTCCTCCCTGTCGCGCCATCCATATAGTGCGACCAGGCGCCGTGATACCGTTGCGCCGTCTCCAGAAAGCTCACGATTTTCTCGATTCGCGCCAGGCCCTGCGCGCGTGTAATGAAACCACGGTCCACGCCGACAATCAATGCGCAGATTGCCATTCCGGATGCCCCGGTGGCGACAATCCGGTCGTCACCGGGAATGTTCTCATATGCCATGCCGGAATTTGGCTCCGCACCATCCCAGTAGTAGGCGAATGCGGCTTCCTGGAGCATCGTCAACAGGTCGTCGTCTTTCAATTCATGCGTTTGCGCGCTGGCAGTCTCTGAGGATTCCGATCGGTGATAATCCCAATCCTCCGCCGCAACCTTGTAGGCCGCTCTTGCATTCGGCTTGCCCAGGAAATCCATAAAGCGATGCACACCGGGCAACTGGATCCCGATCGGTTCGAACGGTCCACCCTCCAACGAACGGAGGATCACATAGCGTGCCGGCGCGTCCGTCCCGTCATCCTCCCAACGAACCAGGATGTGCCTGTCATATCCGGTCGCCGTGATCCGAATCGGAGCTCGCAGGGTATGCACCGAGCCGGTTTTCGATGCTCCTTCGTCGTCCACCCGGATTTCGTCTGCGATCAGTACGTGGTGGGCGCCATCGGCCCTTCCTTGCCGGAAAATCACGCTCTGCAGGTACTCCGGACGGAATTTATAGATCGATGCCGTCTGCAATCCGTCGAATGGAACCTTTACCCTCGTCCATCGCCGAGCAGGAATGTCCCCAGTGAATTTACCGAGCGGCGCGGCGATCGTGAAGCTGGCCGGAAACTCTGCTACCTGCAATCCTTCGCCAGAAGTAGAAAGCATGATTTCCGGCAAGTCCCGCGTCGCGATCCCGTCCTGCGAATAGCACCAGAAATACAGGTTCTTCCCTTTGAGTTCCGGGGATCGATTGCGAAAGTTGACTATGTGGATTTCCGCATCCCATCCGCCGCCCGGCTCCGACCGCCACGAAATGCGCAACGCATTTGGGGGAGTCAAAAAGAACTGCTTCTCCACCGGAAGGTGTCCATCCCTTTGCTCAAGCGTGCTGGGACCAACAGATCTACCTGTGCTGTACCAGTACGCGCCGGCATTAATGCTGTTGTCGAAGATCACGTGGCGAAAATAATCGGGATCGGCAATGGCACCATGAACAAAAGACAATGCGATAACGAACGGGACGATGCATCTTCGAGCCACGCTGGTGAAAACCAGCTTAACTGAACACCTCGACTTCAAAATGTGGCCTGATCTCGCCAGAAATGCATCAACGATGTTTTGCTGAAATGCAAATCCGTACCGCGGGAGTATCTGCTCGCATTCAGCCTGGCTTTCAATCATAGTTTCTGTTTACGTGGCGTCGCATGGATTCGTCCTGCTTATTCGTCGACCAAGCGCGCCGATGTTGGCGCCACCAGCCCGATAGTACTAGCCCGCCAATGACCACTGCCAAAGCAATCCAAACATCAGTTCGCATCATTACAACACCATCTCCTGATTATCGCTCAAGCCTGGAAAGCCTGTTCTTGGGGCCGTTTTAAGAAAAAGAATCCGTCCCTTCGAGATTCCCGCTGACGACGCATTCGGATAGAAGATCACCGGCCGTGGGTCAATTCCTAACAGAGAGATCGGGCCACGCATGGGATGGATCGAAGCCATTAGAGATGCCGAAGGAAACATCCTCGGTTTTCATGAAGTCCTAGTCTAAAGAAGTCCGGCCGGTAGGAGTATTCGCGCATCGTAAGTGGCTTCGTGGCGGACACCGATGATTGAGTGCTCAGCCGCCCACTGCCAAAAAACATCGCGAAAAGCGAAAAGGCGACATCTCTTTCGAGACATCGCCTTCTCAATCCGATTTTTCGAAGTTCTGGTTCGGGCCAGACCACAACGCTTATCGTCCCGGAATCACTCAGGCACTACGAGCTTGCGCCCGCGTTTCCCTTATTCCTCCGTTATCACAACCGTCGTAAGAGCTTCCTCACTTCCATCTCTCCGGTTGCCCGGAGTTGAGTCTCGTTGCCGATCCTCGATGATGGTGGTTAGTCTGCTCCCTTCTTCTGGAAGATTGCTCTTCCGTTGAAATCAATATTACTCTGCGGCCGCATGAATGCTAGTGTCTACGCGAAATTTAGTGCTGTGCAAATGGTGTCAAAACGGTGGAAATTCCTGTCAGGTATGTAAGTCGACCAAAACCTCATGTCTCGCGCCTGCGTATCACAGCAGGACATCCGGATGAGTGCGAAAGAAGAAGTGGCCCGATCCGGAAGCCAAACGCATTCCTGCGCGCGGTCGTGACCGCCACCACCGTTATTGGCGCGTTTCCCCCGGGGCTTCCATTTCGTGTTGGTCTTGAAGGAACCCGGAGCCGCCGGCAGAATCTGAGTTTGGCACTTTTACGGGTTCCTTCCCATCATTCGCTACACAGAAAAGCGACACCTGCTGCTTTCCGGAGAGAAAGCGCAATTCCATCCAGCGAAAGATATAGTCCATAACGGATTTCGCGTAGCCAAGCTCCGCACTTCCGGTCCAGCCCGAAGGCTCGAAGCGAGTATGAGACAGCTTGTTGCAAAGCACCCTGAGAGGCACTCCATGCTGCAGAGCAACGGAAGTCACTGCGCCGAGGCACTCCATCAGTCCGCTAATCGCCGATCCCGCCTTCGCCATCCGGATAAAGACTTCGCCCGGCTGGCCATTCGGATAGAGTCCGACTGTCAGATAGCCCTCGTTTCCTCCAATCGAGAAGTGGTGCGTGATGGCCACGCGCTCATCCGGAAGCCGGTGCCGGTTGGCCTCAGGAGGACCATCCGGGTTTCTTGGAGGTGCGGTTGGGCCTTCCGTCGGATTGCTTTGTCCGCTCCGGCCGGCACCGGCATGGTCCGAATTGTCGGTGCCCGATTCCCGGGTGAGGTTACTGTTCGGCATTTCCGGCCTCCTTTCGCAGTTATCCAGGTGGGGAATGAGGGTGTCTTGTTGAACATTGCAGGCTCAGCCGAACAGGCTGAGCTGAATTGAGCCGTCTGACGTTGTGGTAGTGGGCCACGGGGGAGCGTTCTTTCGTTTCTTCCTCGAGCCCGAGTGGACCAGATGAATACTCGCGCCGGGTGCGGGCTCCGCCTGAACCACTGGCTCCGAAGCCGGCTCGACGTCGTGCGAGCTATTGTTGGCAGTCGGAACCGCCACGATGTTCTTGGAGCGCTCGCGATCGAGTTGTCGCCATATCGCATCGGCTGATTCACCGACGCCGGCTTTCTCGACGAGTTCGCGCGCCATTGCGCTCATCAGATCCTCATCGGCATCGAGCGACTGCAAGCCTTCTCCTGAGAACTTACCTTCCATCATCAGCGCTACGAGCATTTTCTTGCCCATCAAGCGCAGACACGTCTCCTGCATGGTGCCTTTGTAGGCTAAGAATTTCACGCGAACTGGATACTTCTGGCCGATCCGCCAGGACCGCCGGCTGGCCTGCCGCAGCGTGTGAAGCGAATAGCCGGTCTGGTAAAAAAGGAGCGTAGGAAACGCGAGGAGGTCGAGGCCAGTCTCGACAAGCTTTGGATGGCAGATAACTACCTCGGCACCGGCCTCAAGTTGCCGGTCGTACCACTCTTCCCTCTTGTGCGTTGGCACCAGGCACGCAGGACCGCCACACGCAATCCAGCTGGCGACAGTATCTTTTCGAGCCTCCCGTTGACGTCTTTTTCGCCTGTAAAGGTCGCATACACCTGGCAGCGGCGGCCTTGACGCAGTTCTTCCCGGATGTCATCGATCAGGGCCTTCTCCTTGGCATACACCGCTTCTTGGGACAGTTCCTCTGGTCTTGCAACGAAGAACTTATAGAATTTCTTCGTCGCCGGATCGAGAGCCCGGGCCCAGATGTCGTCGAAGCCGTAGGGATGATCGGGATAAAGCAGGAGTGTGTTCAGAAGAACGCTCATCAGGCTCTTGTTGCCACGATGCTCCGCCATGGCATCCCGCAGAGCCTTTTCAAGTTCCTCGTATGCCTTCTGGAGTCCCGCATCCATATCGCAGGAGAGGACGCTCTCTGTATACGGCGGCAGGTTGTCCGCTATGTCCTCAAGTGCGAGAAATGCGCTGGATGACATCAGAAATTTGCCGAACAGGAACGGCGAGGCACCGGGCTTCTTCAAGACCTGGATTGTCTTCTTCGGTGCGCGAGAGCAGGCATTATCCTCGTCGCGGATCTTCTCGATGGTTTCAAGGACTCCGAATTGTTGCTGGAAATCGCGGCGACCTTCTCCACCGTAGACGAAGCCTTCGGCGACCATATTCTGAGGCTCCATGCGAAAGAACACGTTGAACAGGTCATCGGCATACCCGCCCATCAGCGTGCCGGTCAGTGCGACCAGTCTGCGGCCCGCGTGTGCCAGCACTCCGAGAGCGTTACCTTGGGCAGTCGACCCGGCGAGCTGATGTAACTCATCTGCGATCGCGAAGTCGAACCACCCCTTCATGAACCTGCCGATATACTCGACTGGCGCCATTCTCTGGATCTTTGTCCGGTCGGCCTGCCAAAGTGGCGAAAACAATTTCGATCCGCCCTGCTCTCGTTCAACCTGCTCGCTGATCTTTAACTGATCAAACTCCAGGCGTGTAAGCCTTTCGCCGCTGGCATTCTGAATCGCAATTCCCGTGTCGGGGTTGATGGTTCCGCCGAGTTCTGGACCGGATTTCGCTGTAAGGAAGGCATGGCGCCAGAAGTAGGAGAGTTTGCCTTTGTCCTTCGGGATGATGAAGATGGAAGGCTGCGGATAGCGGCGCTTCCAGCCTTTGCGCCCCAGACGGCGCAGCTCAGCCAGCGACACCTGGATGCCTTCGTAAACGATCCGGCCCTTGCGTAAGCGGACTTCGCAGACTCCATGCGGTTGATTTGGGTCACCACCGTTGCGCATGTCTTCGACCAGAAAGGTTCGCACCGATGGGATAGTCTTGATGGCCTCCCGTGCCCACTTCTTGGCGATGTGCGAAGGGCACATGACGAGCATTGTCTTTGCCATCATGACATGAGCAAGTCCCAGTGCCATGTACGTCTTTCCCGCTCCGCACTCTGCGACGATCCGTGCGGATCTAGCGTTCTTCAAGTGCGTCGCGAGTCCACCAATCGCCACAGCTTGCGCCGGCAGAGGCTTCCGCAACAGAGTCGAAAGCTCCGATGGAACCTCTTGGGTGGTGCTTTGGAGCGGCGGGTACATTTCGAGGATTCGCGATCCCAGTTCTGAACTGTGATTGCGGAGATATGTTGCGATGTCAGTTAGGTTGTCATGATTCATGAAGTGGTCCTAATCGGGGGAAAATATTGCTGTCATGACCACATAAAATATCCAAGAATTGTTCACCGACTGCAGGACGCTTGTCGAATCCAGCGCAGGGTACGGGAATTGACAGTGAGTGACTCGGCTATTTGGCTTCAGCACGGAATCCGATGAGCCTGCCCCTCCTATGGACACTGCACAGGGATATGTGCTACCTTCTATGGAATGTCCAAAGGAGTGGCAATGGGCGAAGGTAAATCGGAAGTGTTGCAGGGAACGCTCGATCTCATGGTATTAAAGACGCTCTATGCGATGGGCCCACAGCACGGATTCGGAATCGCGCGGCGAATCGAACAAATAAGTGACGGCGTTCTGGATCTAAACGAGGGAACCGTATATACCGCGCTCCTTCGGCTGCAGCAACAGGGGTGGATCGCTTCGAAATGGGGAACAAGTGAGAACAACCGCCGGGCGCGCTTCTACTCCATCACAAAGCAGGGAATGAAGCAGCTGGATCGGGAAGCCGAGAACTGGCAGCGCGTAGCGGGCGTCATGGAGCGCATGCTGAAGCTCGAGAGACAGGGGTGACACGATGGGCAGACTGCGAACCATTTGGGCGAAGCTGAAGGGGCAAGCGGTGCAAAGCCGCGAGGACGATGCGTTCACCGACGAAATCCGCGAGCACATTACGCTCCTGACGCAGCACTATCGAGCGCAGGGAATGAGCGCCGAAGACGCGACCCGTGCGGCCCGCCGTCAATTCGGCAACGTGACTCAATTGAAAGAACGGCAGCGATGGCAGAGGGGCATGCTTTCCCCTGCTGAGTGGGGTCGCGATGTGCGCTTCGGCATGCGCATGCTCGCCAAAAAGCCAGGACTATATGCGGCAATGGTGATCGCCTTGGCCCTGGGCATCGGCGCGAACACTACCGTATTCAGCATTGTGGACGCGGTCCTCCTGCGTCCTTTGCCTTACGCGCATCCGGAGCGTCTCATGGAGGTGCGGTCGCAGCATTTGTTGCAGGACGGAGCAGTCTCCTATCCAGACTTTTTTGACTGGCGTGCCCAGAACCACAGCTTCACTGAACTGGTGTCGTATCACGGCGAGTCACTCACGCTGACGGGCGCGGAGCGGCCGGCTCATCTCGACGGTGAAGTCGTGAGTTGGAACTTGCTGCCGCTGCTGGGCGTGAACCCTGAACTGGGACTGGGCTTCCGGCCAGAGGATGAAAAGCTCGGCGCACGGGTGATTCTCATCAGCCACGCACTGTGGGTCTCGCAATTCGGATCAGACCCCCGAATCGTTGGCCGTACGATGCAACTCAGCGGTGAAGCTTACACGATTGAAGGAGTCATGCCGGCATCGTTCCGGTTCCCCGCCGATGCGCCGCAGAACACGTTCTGGACGACGCTCGCCGTTGACAACGATGGGACGCCGGGGGCAACCACGGCCAATCGCGGCGATCATGAGCTTGCGGCCATGGGACGTTTGAAGCCAGGGATCAGCGAGGCTCAGGCGAATGCTGAGATGAAGGCAATCGCCGCAGGTCTGTCCAGAAAATATCCCGCCAGCAATACTCAAAACAACTCGGCGCATGTACAGAGCGAGCTGAAGGCGATGTTGGGTGACACGCGCACGCTCCTGTTGGTCATTCTTGGCGCGGTTGGATTAGTGCTACTCATTGCCTGCGGCAACGTTGGCAACTTGCTGCTGGTGCGGGCTCGTGAACGCGCGCGGGAGATGGCGATGCGCACCGCTCTGGGTGCGAACCGTGCGCGCTTGGTTAGGCAGCTCCTGGTTGAGAGCCTGATTGTAAGTGTGTTAGGCGGATTGGCAGGATGTACCCTCGCCTTTGTGTCCACGCCCGCCGTGCTGCGCCTCATTAACGACAGCGTGCCGCGTGCTGCCGACGCAGGCGTCAATCTGCCCGTGCTCGGATTTGCCCTTGCGGTTTCGCTGGCATCGGGCCTCATCTTTGGTCTCGTCCCTGCCATTACCTCCGCGCGAGGCGACCTGTTATCGCCACTGAAGGAGGGCGGCAGAAGTGAGACGGACGTGCGAAATCGGCTCGGCTCTCTGGTCATTGTGGGGCAGGTAGCTCTTGGGATTGTCCTGACCGCCGGCGCAGGGCTGCTTGTCACCAGCTACGCCCACCTCGCGCGCAGCGACGAGGGCTTCAAACCGGATCATCTGCTGACATTCATGTTCGAAATTCCCGACTCGCGATACATGAACAACCGGTCGGACTTCTATCGGCAATATTTCGAGAAGGTGAGAGCCCTGCCAGGCGTGGAAGCGGCCGGCGGATCGCTGATTCTTCCAATGACCGACAACAGCATGCACATCAGCTTCGAAAATCCTGAGCATCCTCTGCCGCCAGGGCAACTGGAAGATGCGAGATTCGATCTCGTTTCAACAAACTACTTCCGGACAATGAACATACCCCTACTGTCAGGGCGCGACTTCTCCGATGCGGACACAGTGAAGGCGCCCCCGGTGATGATCGTAAGCCGGGGCTTTGCAAAGAAGTTTCTTCACACCGAGAACGTGATTGGCAAGAGGCTGAAACCCGAAGCCGGCAACGATGGCCCTGTCATGCGTGAAATCGTCGGAGTGGTCGGGGACGTCCGGCATGGCGCTACCTCGCTGGATCTCGACCCTGGTTACTATCTGCCAGCAACCCAGTTTCCGAAGGCGTGCTGCATGTATTCGGTCGTCCGCACTCAAGTGGAACCATTGAGCCTGGAGCCGGCAGCGAAGAACCTTGTGGCCTCAATGGACCGCAATATTCCGGTGACCGATGTGCGCACGATGCAGGACCGGATCGGGCTCGAACTCGCGCAGCCTCGTTTCGCCATGGTGCTGCTGAGTGCGTTCTCCGGGCTTGCGCTTGTGCTCACACTCGTTGGCCTTTATGGAGTGATGGCATATTCGGTCGCGAGGCGTAGGCGCGAGATCGGCGTGCGGCTGGCGCTGGGAGCACCGCGCGCGATGGTATTCCGGATGGTATTACAACAGGCTGCCGTGCTGGTAATCATCGGGATCGGATTCGGAATCACGGCAACGCTGGCGTCCGGATCCATATTGCAGTCCTACCTTTACGGAACCAGTCCGCGCAACCCGCTGGTGCTGGCAGGTGTATGCGTACTGGTGGCGACAACAGGGTTGTTGGCTGCCTATCTACCGGCGCGTCGGGGAATGCAGGTGGATCCAGCGGTAGCCCTGAGATACGAGTAACTCCACCCTGCGAGAATCGAGTGTTCGTCTGGATTGGATGAGTATCGCCTGCAAGGCAAAGCCGCATTGCTGAAAGAGAGCAGTCTTCAGTTGTTTAACCATGGAGTCAGACATTGCCTCAGAGATTGTCTCTTACTGATTACAGGGCGCTGCGCTCATCCAGCCATCGAAAACCCGGGACAGCAAATTGAATCGGAGTCCCGGGAAAGTCAAAGTGACTAGCGAAGCGGGCTGGAGCTCAGAGCCCGCGAAGGAATTCCATTATGGTAGGGTCATCTCGCCACCTTCTTTTGACTCTGCGATTGCCGCCTCCTGGATCGCAGGCAGCGAGAGCTTTCGCTTTCGTGGCCATGTCCGTTTCGGCGTAGATATTGGTTGTGTCGAG
>Ga0207105_1018_pt1 | contig 37877 bp, 32 predicted proteins | sample Alteio_BWMinHeat_77_FD_153569 | JGI IMG/M metagenome (GOLD analysis project Ga0207105, IMG submission 153569) | Enriched cells from forest soil in Barre Woods Harvard Forest LTER site, Petersham, Massachusetts, United States -... | ecosystem: Environmental > Terrestrial > Soil > Temperate forest >... | reverse complement strand
GGAATTGATAATGATCGTAGGTTTAGCGTGTTTTTGAAGAGTTTTTGCTGTGTTGACAGCGCACCAGTCGAATTCCACTGATGATCCAATGCAATAAGGTCCTGAGCCCAGCACGATCATTGGGGGCTCGTTTGAAGGTGCAAGATCATGATGTGTCCCATGATAGGTCGTGTAGAGGTAGTTGGTCTCGGCGCTGAATTCACCGGCGAGGGTGTCGATTTGTTTGATGACTGGAGTTATTCCATTGTTAAGGCGCATTGTGCGGATAGACTCTTCATCGATTTTTTTAGTTTTTGCGATAGCCATATCGGAAAATCCCATCTGTTTAGCCTGTCGTACAAGAGAAGGGGTAAGTTCGTGGGCTGAAAGATGGGATTCAAAAGATGCAATGGTTTGGATGTGGTTTAAAAACCATTTATCGATATGTGAAAGTTGATGAGCCTGATCTATTGATCCGCCATTTTTAAAATATTGATAAAGAGCAAAAAGACGGCGATCTGTGGCCTGTTTGATCTCTTGTTCTGGTTTTTGGATCATAAAGGGATAGTTTTGTAAACCATTAGCGCCGATATTTAGCATCCGTATGGCTTTTTGAAGGGCTTCAGGGAAGGATCTGCCTATAGCCATGACTTCGCCCACACTTTTCATTTCGGAGCCAATATTTCGGTCTGCTGATTTGAGCTTATGAATATCCCAACGGGGTATTTTAACAACTAAGTAATCTAAAGCAGGTTCAAAAAAAGCCGTTGTTTTTTTTGTGACAGCATTTTGAATTTCATCAAGGCGTTTGCCTAAAGAAAGCTTTGTAGCTACAAAGGCCAAGGGATATCCTGTGGCTTTTGAAGCTAAAGCGCTGGATCTGGATAAGCGGGCATTGACTTCAATGACGCGATATTCACTGTTATGTGGATTTAACGCATATTGGATATTGCACTCGCCGATGATGCCGATGTGTTGTGCTGTTTTTATGGCTACTTCACGCAGCATATGATATTCTTGATTCGTCAATGTTTGCGAAGGAGCCACGACGATGCTTTCTCCGGTGTGTATGCCCATAGGATCAAGGTTTTCCATATTGCATACAGTGATCGTGTTGTTGTCTTTGTCTCGTACGATTTCGTATTCAATCTCTTTCCAGCCGCTTAGGTATTCTTCAATGAGAATTTGCGAAACCGTATTAAGGACTTCGGCAGCTTTATTACGCAGTTCTTCTTCGGAATTAATCTTTCCTGATCCAAGGCCTCCTAAAGAAAAACCCGAGCGCATCATGATAGGATAGCCAATTTGACGAGCCGCTTGAATTGCATCTTTTACATTAGTTGCAGACAGGCTTTTTGCGGTTTTGATGCCGATGCTATCAAGCGCTTGTTTAAAGAGTTCTCTATCTTCGGTTAGTCGGATTGCTTGTGTTGAAGTGCCAAGGACAGCAACATTATGTTTTGCTAAGATGCCTTCTTCGTCGAGTTTCAAGCCAAGATTTAATGCCGTTTGACCGCCAACGCTTAGCAAGATAGCATGTGGTTTTTCTTTTTCGATGATGCGTTCGACGCAAGTTACATTGAGAGGCTGAAGATATACTTCATCAGCCATTTCATGGTCTGTTTGTACTGTTGCGATGTTGGGATTGACCAAAATAGTGTACAAGCCTTCTTCTTTTAGGGCTTTGATGGCTTGTGAACCTGAGTAATCAAATTCACCGGCTTGTCCTATGCGCAAGCCTCCTGAACCTAAGATTAGAACCTTTTTTTTCATATAAGATACTGGTAAAATTTATTGAATAACCATTGCGTGTCTGTAGGCCCTGGTGTTGCCTCCGGATGGAATTGCACAGCGAAAAAAGGCTTTGTTTTATGTTCTATGCCTTCGACGGAGCCATCATTTAAGTTTTTATATGACACCCGCCAGCTATGGGGAAGAGAAGCTTCATCAATTGCATATCCATGATTTTGACTTGTGATATAGCAACGTTTAGTTTCTAACTCCAGGCATGGCTGATTCTGGCCCCGATGTCCGTAGGGAAGTTTGTATGTTTTTGCCTGTGCCGCTAAAGCCATTAACTGTGCCCCTAGGCAGATCCCGAATATGGGCTTTTCTTGAGAAAGGGCTTTTTTTAGGATTTTGATTGTTTCTTCACAAGCGATAGGATCGCCAGGGCCATTTGAGATAAAGACACCGTCGTAAGCCTCTTTTTCAGTGTAATCGTAATCGTGCGGAACGCGTATTAATGTGAGGGGCAATTGTGATAAGATTCGGATGATGTTTTCTTTAATACCGCAGTCCACAATGATGATCGCCTTATTTTTTATTTGAGTACTGTCGTTATAGATGATTTTTTTTCTTGTGGAAACAGTTGATACCAAGGATGAGTGATTAGAAGAAAATAAGTATTTTGCTTTTTTTTCTCCGGTGATGGCTCCTTGCAAAGTGCCCGAGTTGCGTAATAGCTTAGTCAAAGCTCTTGTGTCTACACCCATGAGGACGGGAATTTTCTGCATGCGAAGCCAATCTAAAAGGGATTGCAAACTGCTATAATGGCTCGTGTGAGAGCAGGCTTCGCTGATGATGACGCCCTTAGCATGGATTTTTGTGGATTCCCAGTTGTCTGAGGAAGCAACTCCATAGTTGCCGATTAAAGGATAAGTAAAAGTAAGAATTTGTCCAGCGTAAGAAGGATCTGTCAATGATTCGGGATATCCTGTCATCCCTGTAGTAAAAACAACTTCGCCATAAAAAGTTCCTTGCTGTTCCGGTGGGGCTACTCCATCGAAAATAGCGCCATTTTCCAAGACTAACCATGAGGGCTGTGTGTGCTGCAAGATAAAGCCTCTATAAATACTTATTTTTTGGAAAGTTAGAATACAAAATTTTAGATTAAAGGAAAGAAAATCATTCAAAAAATGACTAAGGATCTAGGAAGATAATTTTTTATCGATGGCGATAGAGCAGTAGCTTATCATGATGGGAATGAGTATAAGGGAAAATCTAGCTCCAGTCATTACAGGAAGGTATGTGGTCCAACAGGCCCATACTAGAAGAACAGGCAAAGTGCGTAAGTCGAATAATCCCCATGCTGTCAGCGTCCAATAAGTTGCATATAAAAATAAAATGAGCAGGGCTGATTGCAAGACAATTAAAAGCGGCCACATGATTTGGTTTGTTCCGAGAAACCAAAAACCCCATGCGTCGAATGTAAGTTTTTTCAGAAAAAAAAGGGGATTTTCCTGATAGGCTGCAAAGCTATTGTGAAATAATTGCTTCTCTAAAGCGAGTTCGTACATCCAACGCGGTGTTTCTGCATTTTGCATCTTATCGATATTAGCTTCGTAAGGAAGTACAAAGTTTCGATAACTTGTATTCCAAAGTTCATTCAAAGGAACTGTGTTGAAATAAGCATACACCCCATCTCCAATGCGTAGATTGTATCCGAACAATGTTTGTACCGGAATGAAAGTATGGGTTAGCTTCCAGTTGCGATAAGTCCAGGGAGAAATGACTAATAGAATTAAAACAAGAATTAATAGAGCGTTTTTTTTTCTTTCAGGATTTTTTTGAAGCAGGAAAATTAAGGGAATGATGAATAAGAATGGCAGAAAAACTTGCTTGTTCAAGATAAGGATACCGATAAGAACTCCGATTAGCAAACACCCTTTGAATGAGTAGAAGAGAGCTTGTTGTACAAGGAGATAAGCCAACCATGTTATGAGAAACATAGAGAGTGTTTCGGTATAGAGCCTTGGAATGAACCACAGCAAATAAGGATGTATTGCACAGATGGCAGCGGCTATCCAAGCTGCTTTTTTCGAAGCCAGTGTTCTCACGAAAAAATAGACCAAGCAGCATGTCAGGGCAAATAATATAATATGAATGATTTGCATGGCATGAAGCCAAAAGCTTCCAGTTAACCAGATTGTGAATGCGATTATTGTAGGATAGATAGGTCCGCGATAAATGGAAGGTTGTGGATTGGGATAAAATGAAAGCGTTCCAAAATGGTAGAGTCCTTTACCTAATGTTCCCCATCCATCGATGTCAAGTGGAACATTCAACGATTTGCTTATCAAAGGATAGAAAAGAAAGCAGAAGATTGTGGAAGTAGTAATTGCTAAACTAAAAATTGCAATCAAAGTTTTGTAATGACGAATATTCATGTCTTCTCTATACCAAAACTTCACTTATCCTGACGTTATACCGAACGTGACTCAAAAATTGGCACTCCACAAATGCCAATTTTGGAGTCACGTTCGGTATAATATTGTTGTGGAATATTAACAAGGGCTGATTTGTTCATTTTTATAGGACATTTTCATGAAAATCAAAACGAAAAATTTTACAGGAACTAGATCTCTTACTGCAAATCCAAGATTTCCAACAAAAACAAATAGTTATCGCAATTTTTCCTATCTATCTGACAATAAGATTAGACATTTTCCTTCAGAAAAAAAAATTAAAGAATATTTGTTAGATCATCCTTTAACGAACGATGAGTTTAGCAAAACGTATCTTGTTGAAAAAACCTCTAGATTTTTTGCGGATAAACCTAAAACTTTAAAAGGGGTAAAAGAAGATGTTGGAAATGCAATCTACGAACTTAAGGGAGATGCAAAGTTTTTAAAAGAATGCCCTCAATTTAAGGGACTCTTAGCGGGTGTTATAAAAAATTATTTTACAATAGCTTTGCAGGATTGTTTGCAAAACAAACACCACGTATTGGAAAAGAGCTCGATCGTTGGAACCTTTAAAAAGCCTTCTTAGCTTGCATTGTGGCTCCGCAATTAAACAAGCTGAAAAGCTTGCATAAGATCATGGCCTTCATAGTGATGTTTTGCATAAGGTTTGACTTTTTCATCGCCATTGACAGAAACAGTATGCTGCAAATTTTGAAATAACGGCACATCAGTCATAGAATCCCCAAAAGCTGCCGAAGCTTGGAAGTCAATATCCAACTTAGCGCATAGGTGCTTGGCAAATACAGGTTTGTCCTCAGGTTTTAATATTTTTTCGATATGCAGACTGCCTTTAGCAAGATTGTGCATTTGTGAAGAAAAAATGTAGTTAAAGCCATAGTCGTAGAATAAATTAGCAAAGAAATGAGGCGAAGAGGTTATCAGGCAGGAAACATCGCCTTTGGCAGAGATGTGTGTAAGCACTTCAGAAATATTATGAATTTTTGGAGAGGCATGGAAGGCTTTTAGCACGATATGATAAGGCAATTTCCCCCAAAGTTTATGAACCGTCGTAGCAAAATGGTTGCTGTCGATCTGTTTTTCTTTATAGTGCGCTTCTAGCGTTTGGAGCTCTTTGGTGTGGCCGGTAATTTTTGAAATTTCAAGACTGGCTGTTGTTTTTGGCAGCAGAGTGCCATCCATATCAAAAATATAAAGACGTGGTTTTTTTTTTGCTGCATGTTTCATATGCCGTGATCATACGTTATTGTAGTTTAATTTGCCACCGTCTATTCTAACACATTTTTACCACAGAGATCACAGAGAAGACAGGGAGGAAGAAAGGTGCAGGCGAAAGGATGAAATTATTTTCTTGCCCTTTTCTCAACCCTTCGCCTTCATCCTTCATCTTTTATTCTTCCTCCCTGTCTTCTCTGTGCCTCTGTGGTAAAAAATTATTAAACGAACTTTGGGAACCCAGCTATGAAAGAAAAAATCGGTGTTTTGCTTGTCAATTTAGGAACTCCTGATTCTCCTAAGCCCAAAGATGTCTTTCGCTATCTTAATGAATTTCTTACCGATGGCCGTGTCATCGACAACTCTTGGCTAATGCGTCAGATGCTTGTTCGGGGCTTGATTGTGCCTTTGCGATTTCGAAACTCTGCCCGTTCCTATTCTGCCATTTGGACTAAAGAGGGCTCTCCCTTGATGGTCTATGGCCGCAAAGTGCAGCTTGGGTTGCAACACGCTTTAGGCGATAGCTTTATCGTTGAACTTGCTATGCGTTATCAAAACCCTCCTATCAAACAAAGACTTGATCACTTGCGCCAGGCTCAAGTGGAAAAACTCATCATTTTGCCGCTCTTTCCACAATATGCTTCTGCGACAACGGGATCGGTGCATCAAAAAGTCATGGAAATTGTCAGCAAATGGGATGTTGTTCCGCAAATTACGTTCATCAACAGTTTCGCAACCCATCCCAAAATGATCGACGCTTTTTGCGCTCAGGTAAGCCAACATCGCCTTGATGATTATGACCATCTTGTCTTCAGCTTTCATGGTCTGCCGCAAAAGCATCTGACAAAAATCGATAAACACCAAAGGTGTTTCAAAACGCAAGGATGCTGTGAAAAAGTTTGCGATGAAAATAAAAATTGCTATTCAGCGCAGTGCTATGCCACAGCCCATGCTATTGTCAAACAACTGAATATTACCCCTGAAAAATATACGGTTTGTTTTCAGTCGCGCTTAGGAAGTGACCCTTGGCTGCAGCCTTATACTACTAAGATGCTGCAAGAGCTTTGTTCTCAAGGAAAAAAACGCATTCTTGTCATGTGTCCGGCCTTCGTCTGCGATTGCTTGGAGACTATCTACGAAGTTAGGGAAGAATATGCCCAAGAATTTAAACATCTTGGCGGAGAAAAGCTCGACTTAGTCGATGGCTTGAATGATCATCCCATCTGGATTGAAGCTTTACAAGCTATTGTCGAAAAGCACGCGGGATAATTTATGCACTGGCGCCTTTTTCCATGCCGAATAATTTATGCAGAGTTTCGCGAGTGTTTTCAAAATCCCTATGGCAGATGCCCTTGATTCCCAGAGAATTTGCTACTTCGACAAAGAGAGGGCGGTCTTCGATATAAGCGACTTTCTTAGGGGCTACCTGAGCCACATCTAAGGCTAAGCGATAGATTCCAATATCGGGTTTGCGCATGTTCGCAAAACAGGAGACAATGAAGAAATCGACAAATTCCGATAGCTTAAAAGTTTTGATCCGATGTTCAGTCAATTCGCGTCCTTCATTGCTGACAACGGCAACTTTCAAGTCATGTTGTGTTTTGAGGTTTCGGATTAGATCGATCATCTCTTGATGGGGCTTAGAACATGAATACATGAATTCTATGAATTTTTCGATTGTGAATGCACGCGGCTGGTAAAATACAGTGCGCTTTAGATATTCTTCTAAACTGAGCTTCCCTACTTCGTAAGTATCAAAAGTCAAATGATGGCGCTCATCCATCTCAGAATAGTTAAGCTTAAAAGTCTCTGCAGCTAGCTTGCGCGCTTCTCTATCCCATCCATTCGTGAGAAGGACTCCTCCAACATCAACAAACAAAGTTGTTATCGGATTCACAGATGTCATAATTTGTCTCCTTTTAAGCTTGACTGAGCACTAAGGCCGCGGCTCCAACGACCCCGGCATCAGTAGTTAAATAGGCATTAACGATTTTTAAGGATGCGCATGCCGCTCCCAGGGCTCGACGCCTAACTCCAGTGTCGATGCGTTCTATTAATTCAGGTAGGCTTTTCAAAATTCCACCCCCCAAAATAATGCGAACGGGATTGAAAGCATTGATAAGGTTGGCGATGCCGACAATAAGGGCGTGCGTGACTTCATCGATGATCAACCGAGCTAAAGCATCGCCTTCATGGTAGGCTTGTGCCACAACTTTTGCCGTGATATTATCTATGTGGCCGTCTACCAATTTTAAAATCAGCTTGCCGGCCTGGGCGTCTTCTTTTACGATCTCCTTGGCACGCGCTGCTATCGCCCAGCCGCCTGCAAGAGCTTCTAAACATCCGGTGCTTCCGCATGTGCAAGGAGGACCATATAAATCGACGGTCATATGCCCTACTTCGCCGGCGGTATTGCTTCCACCTGTAAGCAGCTTGCCACCGCTGATAATGCCGCTGCCAATGCCTGTCCCCACAAAAAGACAGATGAGGTCATTGCAGCCTCTGCCAGCTCCATACAGCCACTCTCCTAAGGTCGCAGCCCTCACATCATTGGTGATGGAAATGGGTAACTTTAAGGCATCGGATAGGGCTTGCTTAAGGGGGACTTCATGCCACTGCAGATTGGGCGCAAAATGTACCACGCCGCTTTCGGCATCGATTTGGCCTGCAATGCCGAGCCCTACCCCTTTTATTGGCTGGCTGGTATTTTGTTGAAGATTTCTTACTAACTCAATGATTTGGCTAACGACGGCTTTATCGCCTCCCTTGACATCTGTGGGGACGCTATGCCTTTTATGAATTGCTCCAAAAGCATCCACTAAAGCTACTTCTAGCTTAGTTCCTCCTAGATCGACGCCGATAGCCAATTTGTCGTCCATTTTTTCCTTATCGTTTAGGGTGCCTCTGCCACATATTTTGGATAGATGCGCTGGCCATTGAGTGCATTCCAGTAACTTGTCAGTATGGAGCCGTCGGGGTTAAGCACCTCGATGCTGTACACCGGAAGAAATACTTCGGAGGTGTTGCGAATGGTGAAATCATGGCCAAAGGCTGCCTGTGCTGTTTTTTCAATTTGAGAGCGGCTGAAACTTTTGGCAATGCGCTGGGCATGATTGTATGGCTTAGTCACCAGCCATTGTGTAATTTTAGTTTGCGGTGTGACTAAAAATTTGGGATTTTGAAGATGAAGTAATAACTCATTGCCTTTTTGAAGGATCAGATGTTTTTGCTTGGCGTTATTGACCCACTCATTAAGAGTTTCATATTCTAAGTTAAGATCTTTCATGAGCTGCTCTTGGGAAAGCTTTCCGCCATTTTTGGCAAGGGCGTTTAAGATTTTGAAATCTTCATGTGTGGCTCCAGCGGCAATGGCGTCTTCAAAACCGTGCGTTTTTTCCCAGTTTTCGGTATTTAAAACCATTTCTCCATCAACCATGCTCCATAAAATGACTCCTTCGCGAGTCTTTTTATCTGGCTGCATGTACTTGACTTCCATCAAAAGATAAGGATAGAACTTAAGAGAGGGTTCTTGAAAGCTATGCTGGGAGTCAGCAATGAGTTCTTGCCGGTGGGTATCCATGATTTGGTCAGGAGTGTACCGAGCTTCTAATGTCACAAATTCGCCGTTTTCGACGTAATTTCCGATCACATCATAAAAAGATTGATTATCTGTCAGCCACCAAGCGCCAATTCCAAGGGCGCAAATTAAAATAAAAGCAATTACCCAACGCATTTTCTTATGCTCCGTTCTGAAGATTATAGCCCTTGTTTATTGCCGATTCCTCGCTAGAAATCAAGGGTTTTCTTCTATAAGAACACAAGTTATGATGGCTTTTAAGGTCCTTGTTACAAGAGATATTAAAAAAATACCAAAAAAGAAAAGCTGCAAAGGATTGCAGCTTTTTAACACTGAGATGATTTTTTTAAACTTTATCGATGGTGTGATTGATTTTATTTTGACGGGGATTTGGATTAACTTGTTTTTTTCATCTTAAGGTAGCTAGGGCGTCCCGCCCTGATGCAGGCCGAGACGGCCTGACTACCTTTTTATAAAAAATAGTTAAACCTTATTGAGGCGATGGCCGACTTTCTTTTGACGCACCTTATTGCTTACTTTTTTTCGATCTGTCTGCAGCTGAGCATTGAGAACTTCTTGATCATGAATCTCTTTGTCGAGTTCTTCTTTTTTAACAATCTCATGCTGAACATCTGCATCAACTGGATCTTCTTCCAGTCCTTTTGCAGCGGCTGCATCAAGGTTGGCAGGATTGAAAGGATTGGGATTACTTGAATTATAGTTATTGAAGAAATTTAATGAACTCATAATCATACCTCACAGTATGCTTTATATATTAGTTATTATATCAAAAAAATATTTTAATTACAACTTGGCTTTTACATCATCACAATCTTGTAAATATCAAAATTTGTCCCTATAATATAAATAATGCTGATGAGGTTTTTATGAATTTTGATGTTAGCCCTGCAGATTTTCAGAATTCGCTTAATAATTTAAAAGTTTGCCTAAACGGCATTTCCAGAGTTGACATCCGCTCTGTCGACGGAAAAACAAAACTGATTGGCAAAAATTCCGTTCAAGCGTTCTTTAAAATTGTGCGCGATTTAGTTACCCAAGTCTTTGGCGTTTCTTCCTATACCAAGGCCAACGAAAACCGACGCAATGCCATCGAATCCCTACTCGATTCTTGATAACGTCCCAGCAGAAGGTGGCATTATAAGCGGCTTTGTCTTCAAACCGCTAAAGCGGTTAATTGCCGCAACAGCGGCTACAGAAGTTAGCCGTGGTGTGAGCGAAGGCGAACCCACGGTTTATTGTAGAAAAGACCAGGAGCCACGGTCAGTGGCGACACACAGACGTGGATTATCGATACATTTGCAATTAGACAGTGACGCCACTGTCGTGGCTTTTATTTTTTAAACATGTTTTTCCGGGGGTTCCTTTCGTCACCCCCGGCTAACTTCTGTAGCCGCTGTTGCGGCAATTTTACCGCTTATCGCTTACTCTTTCATGGAGAGCAAGAACTCGACGTTGCTGTTGGTCTTTTTAAGGCGACCGAGCAGCAAGTTCATGGCATCGACGGCAGCTAAGTCGGCGACAGCTTGACGCAATAGGTAGATCTTCTCGAGTTCGTTGGGGTGGTAGAGGAGCTCCTCTTTTCTGGTGCCGCTCTTGATCAGATCGATGGATGGATAGATACGACGGTCGGAGAGGCGTCTATCCAAGACCAGTTCCATGTTGCCGGTACCTTTGAATTCTTCAAAGATGACCTCATCCATGCGCGAGCCTGTGTCAATCAAGGCTGTAGCGATGATTGTCAGGGAGCCGCCCTGTTCGATGTTACGAGCAGCGCCGAAGAAGCGTTTGGGCTTATGCAGAGCGTTCGCGTCGATACCGCCGGTAAGGATTTTGCCTGAGTGCGGTTGAATAGTGTTATAGGCCCTTGCTAAGCGTGTGATCGAGTCTAGCAGGATGACGACATCGTTGCCATGTTCGACTAGGCGGCGTGCTTTTTCGATCGCCATTTCAGCGACTTGGACGTGTCTTTCGGGTGGTTCATCGAATGTTGATGCGATGACTTCGCCTTTGACGATCCGTTGCATGTCGGTAACTTCTTCCGGGCGTTCGTCGATGAGGAGAACGATCAGAATAATTTCCGGATGATTTATTGCGATGGCGTTGGCGATGTTTTGCAAGATGATGGTTTTGCCGGTGCGGGGAGGCGCGACGATGAGGCCGCGTTGCCCTTTTCCGATCGGAGCAGCCAGATCTAGGACACGAGTCGATAGCCTGTCTTTTGTCGTCTCCATGACGATGCGCTGATTTGGATAGAGCGGAGTTAAGTTTTCAAAGAGGATGCGCTCGCGAGCTTTTTCTGGGGGCTTGCCGTTGATTTTGTCGACTTTTAGAAGGGCAAAGTATTTTTCCTTATCTTTAGGAGGGCGCATAGTTCCGCAGACGGTGTCGCCTTTTTTCAAGTCGAAGCGGCGAATTTGGGCCGGGGAGACATAGATATCTTCAGCTGATGGCAGATAGTTGTAGTTTGGAGAGCGCAGAAAGCCGAAACCATCCGGCAAGACCTCTAAAACACCTTCTCCATAGAGAACTTCAGCGGGATTTTCCGAAACTGCTTTGACGATCTCAAAAACCATTTGCGATTTTGTCAAAGAGCCCAGGTGTTTTAAGCCAATTTTTTTGCCATATTGGTTGAGCTGATCAATGTTCATGCGTTGAATATCAGCGATTTTCGTGATATGTGCCATGTCCATTGGAGCATGGGCTTGGCCATGCTCTGCATCGGCGGCATGTTTTTCTGAAGGCGGTACGTTTTCTTCGCCGACAGAGGTGTCTGGTAGGGTATCTTCGGGATTCATCTAGGAGCTGACTCCTCAATATATTTTATTGTTTTTGGAAATTTATTCATGATTGTTTGACTAACTGGTTAAACAGCCTTTTAACTTCATCTTTAAGGTCGCTTAAGGATCCATTATTTTGGATGGCATAATGAGCTCTTTGCGCCTTTTCAAAAGGACTTAATTGTCTTTGCATGCGTTTATCGTATTCGTTTTTATCGCCCTTTTTGGATTCTTTAAAGCGCTTTAAGCAAGTGTCCCGATCAGCCATTACAGCGATACATACATCAAAACCTTGGTCCCAATCGGCTTCAAAAAGCAAGGGGACTTCGACGACAAAAAGCGGGGCGAAATTTTGTTCCTTAACTCGTTGATACTCTTTTTTTATTTCAGCCTCTACAGCTGGATGCAATAGATTCTCTAAGGATTTTAATAGCTTTGGATTATTGAATACCTTCTGCGCGATTTTGCTGCGGTCTATCTGGTAATTTATGACAATATCGGAACCTAAGAGCTTGATGACTTGCTGACCTAAGTTTGCATCGGATGACAATAATTGATGAACCACTTCATCGGCGTCTATCACATAGGCGCCAAGCTCTTTAAAGAAACGACAAACCGAGGATTTGCCACACGAAAGACCGCCTGTTACGGCTACTTTACTTAATTTTAGCATTCTTTCCAATTTTTGCCAATAGTGATGTCAACAACTAATGGAACATTTATCTTTAAACCCTTTTGCATCTCTTCCCTGACTAACATCTCCATATCCAAAATTTCAAAGTCCGGCAACTCAAATATTAATTCATCATGGATCTGCAGCATCATAAAACCCAGCTTGCGTTCCGCTAAAAGACGCTTGTCAATGGCTAGCATAGCGCTTTTGATAAGATCCGCTGCCGTTCCTTGCAAAGGAGTATTGACGGCCAAACGCTCCGCAGCGGCGCGAATTTGTCCATTTTTGCTGTTGATTTCCGGAATCAGCCTTTCTCTTCCGATGTAGGTAACGGCTTTGCCGCTCTTTCGAGCCTGTTCTTTGCAGTGCTCTACAAACTCTTTGACGCGTGTATAGCGCTTGAAGTAGGTGTCGATAAAGGCAGCGGCTTCCTTAACATCAATCCCAAGCTGCTGCGATAATCCAAACGCTTGTTGCCCATAGATCACTCCAAAATTGACGGCTTTGGCATGTTCGCGAAGCATTTTGGTCACTTCTTGAATAGGAACATTAAAAATTATTGAGGCTGTATGCGCATGAATATCTTCATTATTTTGGAAAGCCGATATTAAGGTGGGATCTTCGCTAAAATGAGCTAGCAGGCGCAATTCAATTTGGGAATAGTCGGCAGCAAGATAGCTCCAGCCCTTTTTCTCGGGGCGGAAAGCTTGCCTAATCGTTCGTCCAATTTCAGAGCGCACAGGGATGTTTTGCAAGTTTGGATCTTGACAAGATAGCCTTCCTGTTGCTGCCACCGTTTGGTTGAAGGTGCAATGGATGCGCTGCGTTTTAGCAAAAACTTCTTCCGGCAGGGTGTCGATATAAGTAGAGCGCAATTTTTCTAAGAGCCGATATTCCAAGAGTTTGCCGGCTAAAGCGACGTCATGCTGCAAAAAGGTTAGCACTTCAGCACTCGTCGAATGACCCGTTGCTGTCTTTTTGGGAGGCTTTATGCCCATTTTTGTAAATAAGATATGGCTAATCTGTTTTGGCGAATTGATATTGAATTCTTCTCCTGCCAAAAGATAGATCTCCTTCTCCAAGATCCGAAGCTGCCGCATCACTTCATGCGACATTTCCTGAAGATAAGGAAGGTCGACAAAGATGCCATGGCGTTCCATCCTCGCTAAGACCTTAGCTAAAGGCAGTTCAAGCTCTTTAAAAAGGGGCAGCAATTTGCGCTCGTGCAGCTGCTTTTCTAAGATAAACTTCAAGCGGCAGGTGTAGTCGACATCTTCGCAGCAATAGGAACAAACTTGCGCTAAAGGCACTTCAGCCATGCTGATTTGCTTCTGGCCTTTGCCGATGAGTTCGCTGATAGAAATTTTCACTTTGCCAAAGTATTCTAAGGAAAGGGAGTCAAGAGAATGCTGACGCAGGTGCGAGTTGAGCAAATAGGAAGCTAAAATGGTGTCAAAACATAGGTTGGCGACTGTGATGCCATAATTGCCGAGCACATGGTAATCGTATTTGACGTTATGCCCATAAAATCCGACCTGGCCATTTTCAAAAAGAGGCCTTAAGCCTTCTAAAACCCTTTGCAAGCCTAATTTTCCATTGGCAGGAACATACCATGCTTTTTTGGGATCGACAGCAAATCCGATGCCGACAAGTTCGGCTTTTATGGGCTGCAGATGGGTCGTTTCGGTGTCGAAGCAGATCTCTTTTTGGCTGGAAAGAGTGTGGATGAGTTCTTGAAAGGAGGTTTCGTCATCGACCATCTGATAAGAAACTTCTTCGTTTTCGGCTTTAATCTCCGGAGATTGATTTTGTGTAAGGCCTTGCTCTAATTCCTTGATCAGCGAATTGAAATTCATCCCTGAATAAAATTCTCTTAAGCCAGGGATATTTGCAGGCTTGATCTCGAAGAAATGAAAATCCCTTGGAATTTCGATGGCGGTATCGATCGTGACTAATTGCCGGCTTAAAAGCGCTAGATCCTTCTCTTGTATGAGAATCTCTTTCTTCTTTCCGGAAACGACATCTGGATTGTCCAAAAGATAATCTAAAGAGCCATGTTGGTTTAAAAGAGCGGCGGCAGTCTTAGGTCCAAAGCCGCTAAGTCCAGGGACATTGTCAGAGGCGTCGCCAGTCATTGCTAAAAGATCGATCATTTTCGCGGGAGGCACGCCAAAAGCCTGTTCCACACCGGCAGCATCCAATATCAGATTTTCTTTATGGGTGTTTAAAATGAGTATTTTATCGTTGACAAGCTGGCAAAAATCTTTATCGCTTGTACACAAATACGTTATAGACTCTTCTTTTTCCGCCCATCTGGCGATGCTTCCCATCGTGTCATCGGCTTCAACTTCCGGAATCACAAGCTTAGCTATACCCATCAAATCGCAAAAACGCTGAGCCCACTCGATTTGATAAAGCAGATCCGGTGGCATGGCAGTGCGATGCGCTTTGTAATCTGCATATAAAGCTTCTCTTTTTTTAACATTATAGGGGCCGTCGAAAACGGCGACGAGATGTTCCGGTTTAAAATCTTTGATCAGCTTCAAAATGGAACGGATAAAGCCAAACAAAGCATTGGTAGATTCCCCTTTGGCATTGGTGACATTGCGAATAGCAAAGTAGGAGCGGTATAAATAGCCCGAGGCATCCACGGCGAAAATTTTGCGCATCAAAAGACTTTTTTTACGGTTGGTATAGGTATAGGACTTGATTTTGCATTTTAGCATCTAAAGGTGTCATTTGAATCTGATGGGTGATATGACCCTTCAATAAGTCAAATTCGCCTTTAAATAGACTTGAAAACCAGCTTTTGTTCTCAAGCTGAACCACTTGATAATATTGATCTTCGATGCCGATTTTTTTCACGAGCTCTTTAAGGGCTTGATTATACGTGTAATTGCCGGCATCAATGTAACCATATTTTTGCGCCTCTTCAGCGGGAAAGACTTTGGCACCATATTGTTCTACGAGCTTTTCTCTTTCAATGGCAGGGCGGCTTTTGCTCACCAAATTGACAAAGTGTTCATAATAATAGTTGGTGATGCTTTGAAGATTGACCTCTTCGCCGGGTTTCCAAGGACGCAATGGATCCATATCATCCTTGCCTTTACCTGCAAAAAGCGTCAGCGCTTTGACTCCAACCTTATCCATCGTTTCAGTAAAGTTAAGAAATGAGGGCAAAATGACTCCTACGCTGCCGATCAAACTGACATCATTGGCAAAAATTTTATCGGCGGCACAAGCGACATACATTCCCCCCGAAGCACATAATCCATCGACAAAGGCATAAACAGGAACCTTATACCTCTCTTTATAGGCTTCAAGCGCATGATAAATGCCATTGGCATCCACTAAGGTCCCACCGGGTGTATTGATGTGCAAAAGCAAAGCTTTTACGCGATCGTTTTTGAGATCGCCTTCGCGCGATTCCACCAGCAATTGACGAAATGAGCTTCCTGTAAGGTCGTTTAAACCAATGATACCGTTGATGTTGATTTTGAGCACTACGGGAGCATCCGAAGATAAAACTTTGCGCGAACCATCGGCATTGGGCACAATTTCATAAGAATAGTAATTCTCAGGCTCTTTTTCGCTGCTCGAAACAGCCCAGACAAGCAAAAGAATGGCGGGGATGAGTCCTACAAAAATCCCAATGATGCTGAACACAGCCACAAAAAATGAACGGATTGTTGCATAGATGATCGAGTCGCGCATGGCTATCCTTAAATTCGAAGGTTGCTAAATGTTAAAGCTAATTTTAGGCAGCCTCTCATTTTAGCGCTAGTTTAAACACACCTTTTTTATCATCGCAGGATCAAATGATTGAGTATGGTCTATAGCCTCTATAGAGGATCCAATACTAAAGATTGACGCAAGCCTATTATATAAATTAATTAATCACTAAAATTTAAGTAAATTTATTTATTTTGTTTATAAAATGTTTAAAAATAAAAAAATGTTTATAATAAATGTAGTGTACAAGGGGGTCATTATGTCATTTGATAAATTACATCCAGGCATTCAGGCCGATTTTAAATATCAAGAAGCTACCCAGGAATTAAGCAAAATCCAGGATACTCTCCAAGGAGTTAGAGATACAGTAAAGTCTATCCGGTCTAAGAGCATTGACGCTGCTCATACCGCTATTAAAGAGCTCGAAGATCAAATTAAAGGAACTTCAACTTCAACAATACTCATTTCTAGAGTTTTTAAGCGTGCCTCGAGTGAAAAAGATTCACCACCATTAAGCGAACAAGACATTTCAGCCAAAAAAGCAACGATCAAAGAATTAAAAAGCATCCGCGCACAACTAAAGAGCAAAAAAGCTAAAGATCCTGAAAAGACAGTTGCTCTGGCAAAAGAACTCTCAGATACAATTACCAGAGTTTTACCAGAAGGAAAAGATTCGCAGGCTACGCAAGACGTTAAAAAACATGAGCGTAGAGCTGAACTGAAGGAATTTAAAGATCGCATTAATGATTTACCCCTATTGGCTGATGTGAAAGAAACTTATTCCCAAAAATTTTCCGAAATTAGAGTCATTGTTAAAAAGGCTATCGATGCCCAAATTGAGCAAGTGCCTGAGGAATTCAAGAAAGAAGAAAAAGTTGCAAAAGTCATAAATAAGATCTCAAACTTAGAAAATAATTTGCTAATACCTCAAAAAGAAACTCCTTTTGCAACTTCTTTAAATGACAATTCCTTGCAGAAACTTGAAGAGATGGTCAAATTGACTAATCAATTAAAGGGTGCAGCCGGAAGCGTAGGCATGGAAAAAAAACGCATTACTGCTACACTAAGAAGTTTGAAGAATGCACTTATTGCGCGCAAAATCGGCTTGCAAAGTGATATACAAAAGTCTCTTGAGACTAAAATAAAAGAAAATCAAAAGACAATTGATGAACTAACACTTTATTTGGTTATGACTCGAGAAAAGAAAACTCCAATGTTAGCAAAGATAAATATACAAAAAGAGTGGAGCGATCATCTTGAAAAAAATATAACCGACCTAAAAAATATGAAAGATAAATTGCAGTCAAATTTCACCATACAAGATTTACTTATCCAATTGCGAATGATTAAATTCAATGCGAGTGGTGAGCGAGCTCTTAAAGAGGGCGAGCTAGAAGAAATTACAAAACAGTCAAATTCGGATCCACTGAAAGATCAACTCCATCGATTAACAAATCGATTATCAGAAGATATAAGCGATGCAAAAGCATTAGGTCAAATCTATGAGAATCTTATAAATCAAATTGAAGCCAAGCAAATCCTGCCTTTGGAGGCAGTGCAAATGATCGATGCAGAGATAAATAAATATCAGAATCAATTAAATGAGATAAATCAAAGAATGCAGAATCCTAAAAAAGCCTATGTAGCAGCAAAAAAATTGGAAAGAAATCTTGAAAAGGCAAAGGAGAAATTCAAAACCTGGGTTGAGAGAAGCCCCGAGGAAATCAAATCCCATGAAGAACTCCTCAAGGAAATGGCGCAAGATCGCAAGCTTTTTGACAAAGTAGGGCTAAATTCCAAACCGTTTGAAGCTAAGTAGGTTGCCACTTTTCATGCTGTTGTTGACAATTTATCATACAATCGAAATGATTATCGCTTTTAATACATTTTTGGGCTGAAAGCATGGCGACTGTATCCGAGACAAGTTTATTTTTAGAGAAAAGTTTTCTTAAGGCAAATGCCGATTGTTATTGGCATTATGTCATGAAAAATTGTCATAATTCAACGACTTATGCTAGCGACAAAATCAAAGACAAAATCAAAGCAATCGAATCAACAGGACGCAAGGATTGCTTTCAAAGTAAAAGCGTTAAAGGTTGGACGCCTCTGCATGTTGCCGCCATCTCGGGCAATAAAGAAGGCATGAAATTCCTATTAAGCATCCCAGGCATCTTAATCACGGAAGAGGACGACGAGGGGAAAATGGCTGCAGATTACTGTCGCCAGCTTCATCCAGACTTGCTTTCGATATTAAATGCAGCCAAGACCGGAGCGGTAGAGAACACAAAAGAAGTCGGATTAAATGGAATCATTAATCCTGTTCTCGCTAAATGGCATGTGGAGCTGCCTAAGAACTCTTGTAGCTACCAAGCGAATACGCACGACTTTGGAATCGAAATTCAAGAGCTCTTATTTGCAAAACCCAATACCGACTCTCCGTCAATGAAAAAAAATTACGAGACAACGGGTATTAAAATCGATCATTTTGTAAAAAATCTTAGGACAATTGCAGAAGAACAAGGATTCAAACTCTCATTGTCAAACCATCAATACGCACTGCGAGATGGGATGATCCTTTTGCCCGACGGAACTTATGTTGTTTTTTCGATTTTAGATAGTGCCCACAAAGCTATTGAAAAATGTGAATCAAAAGCCTTAGTTGATCAATCTAAAGCAACTTATCGAACAGATCATCTCTTTTTTCAGGGGAATTTAGGAGCTGCGTTTAATGAGCAAAAAAAAGTTCTAGGTGATTTAGATGCGTTGTTTGGAAGCCTGCCTTCCCTTCGTTTTTATATGGAAGGGGGAAATTATTATCTTTCTTCAGATGCCCATGGAAAGCTCAAATTATTGATGGGCGAAGATCATCTTTTTATCGCTCTCAATCAATTTCGCCAAGCCAAAGTGTTTGATGACCCGGAAATGTCTTTAAAGAGCCTTTCTGAAAAAATTGCTAGGTCATTAACTTCAGAAAAAATACAGGGTGCATTGTCTGAAATGTACTCACAAGGATTATTAAAAGCTTCTGCGGGCTGTGAAAAAGGATTGATAACGCAAAAAGAAATTGCAAAAATCACGACCGAGATTTTGAAAAATGGACTTAATAATAAAACCAATACCGCAAAAAATATCTATTTAGAGACCGCGAAAAACTTAAAATATTATCACCCTCTAAATTTAAGCAATGATGATCTCCATAATTCAAAGCTCATTGTGGCAAAATACCTCGCTCAAAAGGAAATTACAAAAGCTCTTATAGCCAAAAGCTTCTCTCTTTTTGCACATGATCTTCATTTTCTTCCACCATGTGATTATCATTTGGATACTTTTCTTAGGCCGGGTCCTCAAAAAAGTTTTTTTGTGCAAAACTATCTTTTGGTAATTGAGCTCTTAAAGGCGATTGCAGAGCAAGCAAAAGAGCTTGAGCTTACAGAAACAGATTGTCAAATGATCGAGCGCTATTTACTCGCAGCTCACAAACTAAACCAAGATCTTGCCCCACTTCTTCAACAAACTCAAAAAATAGTGACCGAAGCTGGATTTTCAGTCATTCCAACGCCAGGAGTGTTCTACGATAGCTCTCCCACCCTTGTCGCTCCTCATGACCCTGAAAATGCTCGGACATATAATCTCAATTTCCTCAACGCCATCACAGGTTGGTCATCCAAAACCAAGGAATACTATTATATCGCTACTGGCGCTCAGGTAGGCAATAAGCTCGGAACAGTTCTCATGGATACTTACCGGCTGTTCTTGGAGTCTTATCAGAAAAATATTCGCGTCTATTACATCGGGCATGATCCGGAAAATCCTACAGATTTTTCCGAAGGGATGCGCTGGTGGAACCGCAGAGGTTCGCAAGCGGGGCCGCATTGCTTCGGCATAGAGCTGAAAACAGCTCTTCATTCAACTGAGTAATTGCCGCGATGTTGTAGAAAAATCAATTTAAGCATTCAATCGTCCTTGGCATACGCTACGGGCTTGTTTTTTCTGTTTATTCCCATAATTCATTACCTTGTCGCTTCAGAGCGTCAAAGGCTAGAGCCCTGAGTGCAAGGCAATGTCATCAACTTAAAGAAATGTTTTATTTTGAAATGTGGCGGCAAGAAGCTTTCATACACCTTAAACTAAAAAAAGAGAAACTGCTGCCGCACATACGCGTTAAGCTAAGGGCGACTGCATGTTTAACGGCGGTGTAATAAAAATATATTTAATTAAAATAATTATATATGATATAATAGTGCATTAATTAATAAAAAAGAGAATTTATGGGTAATACAAATAAAATTGAAGGTTCAAATAATATTATCAATTCGCCTGATGAGACATCATCAAATAATAAATCCTCTTCATGGCGAGGAAAATGTTATTCGCATTTAAAAACGGCAGCTAACTGGGCAAAAGAGCATAAAAAGGCCCTCTTGATTGCTGTGATCATCATTGGCGTTGCCGCTGGTTCTTTTGGAATAGGGGCAGCCGTTGTTGCAGGAACTGCAAGTGCATTGATCCCTGTATCGCTTATTGCCGCCGCTGCAGGTAATTCTTACGCAGGTATGTTTATGCTTGGCTACGCCTTATCTATAAAGGCTCTTTTAGCAAAAGTTGTGCTTGCTGGTTCTTTAGCTGGGGTAGCAGGGGCTGCAGTTTCAACTGCAGCTGGCATAAAACTTCATTTAGTGACAAAAAAAGAAAAGGCGCAAGCTGCTTAAAGGGATTTGATCTCCTACTGCAGCTTGCAAAGAAAATGTTTTTAATATTGAATGCCGGCAGAGAAATTCACACCGTCAAAACTTAAATCGCCATAAGTGCCAAAGCGATTGTAATCAAAATAACGGTGATGTTCTAAGCCCGCTTGTAGAACCAATACTTTGTTTGTACAAATGCAGGTATGCCAGCGCACACCTAAAGCAGCATCAGCACCGGCTAGACTGTCATGAAGATGCTTCTTTATCTTGCTAAAGTCAGCACCCCCTATGAACACATCAGAATTCCTAAGCTTAACATGAAAGCTTCCATACAACCAAGATATGGCTGCGCTTCCATAGATACTAAAGTTACACCCAATATTCCAATCCGCTTCAAAACCAAGTAATGGGCCTACTCCAAAAAATCTTTCTTTGTTATGCCTTTCTAGAGCTATAAGACCGGTTTCTATAGATTCTATGGAAAACTCATCAACGTGCAGCTTTTGCTCAATTCTTGCGCCACGGATACCAACGAACGGTCTCAAAGCCAAACAAGAACATAAATCACAGTCGTATCCTAGGACATAATCGATGACATCGAGATTGATATTCCAGCGGGTTTTGTTTTGGATATCGAGCCCATGATTAGAGCTATGCGCATGCGAATGAAAATGCGTCCAAAATACTGCTGTATCCCAGCAGCTACATGCTGACTGATAGCCTGCGCCAATGCGAAAGCCTGGATCCCATTTAAAATGCGGATCGCGGCTTTTTCCAGTGAATCTAGAAATGACTGTTCCGTCCGAGGTGATTACATCAGAAACCTCTGTCGGCACACATGTGTCGAGCCCGTTTTCAAAAGCTCTCCAATATAATAGCTCAGCGCTAATGAAGCCATTGCCGCAACATTCAGGTTGGCAACAAAAGCAATCCTCTTGGCAAGAAAAGCAATCTTCCCTTGCTCCATATCCTGACCATTGGTCGTAATCTCCGTAGGCAGAACTTATTGATGTGATCAATAAGAGAGTAAGCGCTACGTGTATCTTTTTGAAGTATGTCATACAATATTTTCCTACTTTAATGACTATTTAAGTCGTGTAATAACAAGATGCGCAGATACAGGATCTGTACCACCAGCCAAAGGTGTTATTGTTAGTGCTGTAGATTCCCCCGTAGGGTTATTTACAGTGAGTATCGAATTAATGACGGACGTTTGCACAAGGGCCATTCCGACTATTTGAGAAGTCCCTGTCGCTCGGCCCACCACCGTATAGGGCAGCTCTGCACCATTGAGTGTTAATACCAGTTGGCCAGCTTCACTCACACTTACCTGAAACAAAACCTGATAAACACCAATGGCTGCCAAATTAAAATGGTTAGCATTAAGGCGAGCAATTAAACCCGTCCCATTGGTTGGTCCATTTTGCGGAAATGAAACAGGCGTGCCGGGTGCAACAGTAGCTGAATTGTCACCGGGCATTAATGCAAAAAAATCTGCAAAGTCTAATGCGGCTGCGGGAATCGTTATTCCTGCACTCGCACTCGTACTCAAAATCTGTATCAACTGCGAAAGAAGTTCAGCTCGCACCGCCGGAGTCAGAAGGATGCCGCTATTTAAGACTGCTTGCACTTGCTGCAGTAATTCAGCCGCAGAAGGTTTCGTACGGCAACCATTGCAACCGGTGCAACCGTTTTTATCGGCCATGCGTTCTGCACCCCAAGGTGCTATTTGATTGTCCTGGATTGCAGACAAAGGCATTGCAAATGTCAGCACCAAGATGAGTATACGTAAAATCATATGTTTCCTCTTCATACGTTAAAAATTTTAAATCCTACGAATAACATATATAGATATTATTTAAACATTTTTTTTTGCGAATAACATCAGCAACAAAAAAGTTTATTGATCGGATCATTAATCTTCGGCGATTTGATTAGCTTTCATCCTAAAATATCGACCGTTTGCGATCATGCATATTTTGTACAATTTTAAGGCTAACGGTTATCAGGATATATCTTGGGAGTGAAAAAATTTAACAAATGCTATTTTTGCTGACTAAGGGCTGCTTGCGCGGCAGCTAGACGAGCTACCGGAACGCGATAGGGAGAACAAGACACATAATCTAAGCCGATGTCATGGCAGAAGGCTACTGAATCAGCGTCGCCGCCATGTTCGCCGCAAATGCCGCACTTAAGGTCTTTCCTCACCTTGCGCCCGCGTTCAATGGCGATTTGCATGAGCTCGCCTACGCCTTCGCGATCGATGACTTGAAATGGATCATGAGGAAGGATGTGGAGAAGCTCATCAGGGTGATTTGGGTCGGGGATGCCTTTAACATAAAGCGGGACAAATTTAGCGCTGTCATCGCGGCTGATTCCAAACGTTGTTTGAGTAAGATCATTAGTGCCAAAGCTAAAAAATTCAGCGCATTTGGCAATCTTATCTGCTACAAGAGCTGCGCGCGGCAATTCGATCATCGTTCCAACAGAATAAGAGACAGTCATTCCATGTTGTTTAAATACTTCATCAGCTGTTTTGTCGATGATGGCTTTTTGATGATTGAGTTCGCTTTTAGCTCCAACTAAGGGCACCATGATTTCAGGAAACACTTTGACGCCTTCTCTTGAAACGGCAAGTGCAGCTTCCATGATAGCGCGGGTCTGCATGGCGCTTACTTCCGGGTAAGTGACGCCTAGGCGGCAGCCGCGATGGCCGAGCATGGGATTGTGTTCTTCTAAGGAAGCGCGGATATTTGCTAAAACCTGAAACGAGATTCCCATCAAATTTGCCAAAGCATTGAGTTCATCATCGCTATGCGGCATAAATTCGTGCAAAGGAGGATCTAAAAGGCGGATAGTGACTGGAAGGCCATCCATGGCCCTAAAGATGCCGATAAAATCTTCTTTTTGATGCGGAAGCAAGTGATCGATGGCGATCTTGCGCTCTTCAGGATGTGTGCTGAAAAACATGCGGCGCACATCCAGCAAGCGATTGCTATCCATGAACATATGCTCCGTTCGGCAAAGTCCTATGCCTTCAGCGCCAAAGGCTCGCGCAATCGCGCTGTCTTGCGGGGTATCGGCATTTGTTCTGACGCGCAGGGTGCGGTATTTATCGGCTAGATTCATGATTTTTTGATATTCTTGGTATAACTGACTTTCTTCTGCTCTCTTTGTCTTAGTCACAAGAACTTGCACCACTTCTGATGGCGAAGTCCTAAGTTCGCAAAAAAAGACTTCGCCAGTCATGCCATCGATCGAAATGGGATCGCCTTCCTTAATGGATAATCCTTTGGCTGAAAGGGTCTTGTTATTTTCATTGAGATTAAGCTCTCCGCACCCAACGACACACGGTTTGCCCATCCCCCTGGCGACAACGGCAGCATGGCTTGTGCTGCCGCCGCGTATGGTCAAAATTCCTTCCGAAGCCACCATGCCTGGAAAATCGTCGGGTCGTGTTTCTTCGCGAACCAAAATGCAGCTGATACCGCTTTGTTTCATCTTGACAGCAGCCTCAACCGAAAATGCGGCCTTGCCGGAAGCTGCTCCAGGTCCGGCATTAAGACCTTTTGCAACCATTCTTGGCGCTGCTTCTAGCTTGGACTTGCTGTCAAAAATAGGAGCGAGCAATTGGCTTAATTGGTCGGGCTGAATCCTAAGCAGTGCTGTTTTTTCATCGATGAGTCCTTCTTTCAGCATCTCCACAGCCATCCTAACGGCTGCCATCCCGGTTCTTTTGCCCGTTCGCGTTTGCAGCATGTACAGACGGCCATCTTCGATGGTGAATTCGATGTCTTGCATGTCATGATAATGATTTTCAAGCCGCTGGACGATCGTATGCAAATCTTGATAAGCTGCTGGCATAAGCTCTTCAAGGCTAGGCAGCGTTGATTTTGTCACTTCTTTTTGATAGGTGTTGATCGGGTGCGGCGTTCGCGTTCCAGCCACAACTTCTTCGCCTTGAGCATCGGTTAAAAATTCCCCATAAAAAGTGTTTTTTCCCATGGCAGGATCCCTTGTGAATCCAACGCCGGTGGCCGACTGCTCATTTTTATTTCCAAAAATCATTTTTTGCACGATGACAGCGGTGCCCCATTCATCGGGAATATGGTTTAAGTGGCGATAGAGCACAGCTCTTTCGCTGTCCCAGCTATTGAATACGGCAGCAATTGCTTTAAAAAGCTGTTCATGAGTATCTTGCGGAAAAGGTTGATTGCGCTGTTGTTCGTAAATTTTCTTAAATATCGTACAGGCTTCTTTTAAAGCTGCAGTACTGAGTTCAACATCGATTTTTGCTCCTTCTTGCATCTTTAAGACATTCAGCGCGTGTTCAAAATACTTGCGATCGATGCCATCGACAATATCTGCATACATCATAATCAAACGTCGATAGCTGTCATATGCCAGGTGTTCGTTTTGGCTTGTCTCTGCAAAACCAATGACTGTTACATCATTTAAGCCTAAGTTGAGAATCGTGTCCATCATACCAGGCATAGAAACTCGTGCCCCTGAGCGCACCGAAACCAATAAAGGATTTTTTGCATCGCCAAAATGTGTTTTGGTGCTCTCTTCTAAGATTTTCAGGGCTTCATGAATGCCTTCTTGAAGATTTTGTGACACTTGGCGGCCTTGATGCCGATAATCATTGCAAGCTTCCGTAGAGATGATAAAGCCGGGAGGGACCGGCAACCCTATCGAACACATCTCAGCTAAGCCCTTGCCTTTGCCGCCCAAAAGATTTTTGTCCAGGGGTGGATGCGGCTGTCCCTCGCCAAAAGAGTAAACATATTTCGTTAGGGTGCCACTTTTTGATGTTGTCGTTACCATAAAATCACTTGTAAAATCTGCTTAAAATCACCATAAAACAAACTTTTGAAAATGGCAAATGATGTTGTTGTTGCCTGGATCATTTTTATCTTGAGTAGTCGGTAGTCAGTAGCCAGTAGCCAGTAGAAAAAACATTGGCAGTGTTGCCATAAGTTTTGGCAACGATAAGGCCATTCAATCAACTCAACATCACCCGATTCAATGTAGGGCTGCAAAACTTCTAAGTAATTATCTTGACTGAGATTGTTATAAAGATAAAAATGTTTAGCTCCCATTAGCTTATAAAACTCTATCCATTCCTTTAAAAAGCGAGCTTCGTCTTGAAAAATAGCTGTAACGGCTAAGTCCCATTGATAAGCATTGACGCAAGGAATAAAAAAAAGGGAAAAGATAACGAAATAGAGAAGGTTTTAAATGGCCCTGTAAATTTTTTTTGTCCACTTTTGCATTGACCGCATGGAATCTCCTAGCTGAGAATAACTTTTTTTAACGACCGATAAAAATAGATGAAATCTATGGAATCAAGTGAATTTGATCAAATTGTTTCTTTAATATTTGCTGAAAAGAGTTTGCTATCGGCTACATTAAGCTCTCCGCAAGCTAAAAGTCAGGAGGTGTTAAAAGTGCAGATCCGCCCTGTCTCTATCAAGGGCAAAGTTCAATATCAAATCAGCGAACATTACTCCCAAAAAGTGCTGCATAAAAACCTCTCTAAAGAGGAGTGCGAAAATCTTTTGCGCAATCTTCTCACACATGATTTTAAACAAGGTCTTTTATGCACAGCCGCAAATGATTATCATATTCTAGTCGGAAAAAAACGCAATATCACGGTCATTACTAAGCCTCCGTCCAAGACTGCGCTGAAAACGTTGTCGCATAACATACCGAAACAATATCTCCTGCAAGAGGGCACCCCCGTACCTTTCCTCGCGGCATTGGGCATCATGAACTCCGTTGGCAAAGTATTTGCCAACAAAAGAGATAAATTCAAACAGATGAACCGATTTCTCGAAATCGTTTCAGATATTCTGCCTGCTCTTGAACATAAAAGCAAAATTCACATCATCGACTTTGGCTGTGGCAAAGCGTATCTCACCTTTGCCCTTTACCATTATCTCCACAATATCTTGAAATATGATTTAGAGATTGTGGGCTTAGATCTTAAACAAGATGTAATCGCATACTGCCAGAGCCTTGCAGACAAATTAGCTTATCGCAAGCTTCAATTTGTTTTAGGGGATATCAACGGCTATCAACCAAAAAACAAAGTGGATTTAGTGGTCACATTGCATGCCTGCGATACAGCGACAGACGCCGCCTTAGAAAAAGCTGTACGCTGGAATGCCGATGTCATTTTATCGGTGCCCTGCTGCCAGCATGAGTTATTTACTCAAGTTCAAAGCCTGCCGCTCAATGCACTTTTGCAACATGGCATCTTAAAAGAGCGCTTTGCTGCCTTAGCTACTGATGCTGCCAGAGGTAAGATCTTGGAACTTTTAGGTTATGCTGTGCAAATCATCGAGTTCATCGACATGGAGCATACCCCAAAAAACATCATGATCCGCGCCGTACGCAAAAAGCACCCTCAAGTTGATCCGAAAATGGCCAAAGAATATAATGAATTTAAGCAACTGCTGAACATTTACCCCTCTTTAGAACAGCGCTTTATCAATGAACTCAAAGATACACTAAAAGATCAACACAGTTAAAAGAGATGTGTATATTTCAATATTGATCCTTATATGTTGTTCTAGCAAATAATTTGGAAGTTATGTCGTTCTTACAGAACTCGACTTTTGTTTATTTTGTTACCCAGGCCTCTCGCTTCGCTTCGGCCTGGGTAACCTCAGAAATCTATTTTGAGTCCTGTAAGGACGAAATAAAGAGTAGATTACCTATTTATAAATAAAGGGACTAGAGAATGTAATGAACAATCCAGTTGACGCCACATTGCAAGCCTTAAAAAATCCCGTGTTATTTCAAGGGCATCACAATGCTACATCTCCCATGCTCTGCGTTGTCAAAAATCAAGAGGGGCAACGGAGTCTAGGCATCACCAATCGGAAAGAACTAGGTTTTTTAGGCCGGATCTGGACATGGCTTGGTTTTGGCAACGCCAGCAGGAAAAATGTCGTAGCCTTCATGAATTCAAACGAGGGGATTAAGCAGCTTAGTGCTTTTTCATCGGATCAAAAAACCGAAATTTTTCCGAAAATTCGCATCTTCGATTTGAAGGCTGAATGCACACTCAGCAAAAATGTCTTAGCGTTATTTAAAGCACAAATGAAACCACCCTCTGTCCTTGAGATGGAGGGATCGATCTTAAAACCTCTGCATTTTTGGAAAATCGAAGGACCCGGCGGTACGGTAAGCCATCTATTGGGAACGGTTCACCTAGGTATTGCCTTGCGTCAAACTCATACAAGCGTGAAGGAAGTCTTTAAGCAATGCGATGCTTTTGCAGCAGAGAGTGCAGTCAACTTCGCAGCCAAAGATGTGCTTAGCACGAGAGAGTGGAGACAATGCAAGAAGAAAATCCGTGAAGATATTGAAAATATCCAAAGCGACCAAGATCTTTCCGATGAAGTTTTAGACAATATGACACCGAGACAGATTATCAAGCTGTTAACGCATTCTGAGATTCCTAGTTTGGATGATGATTTATTCGACGCTGCCAAGACATTTAAAAAACCAATTACGCTTTTGGATGAAACAGTGCCTAAAACAGAGGCTTATAACCGCAACGTCATACAAGAAGATCTCCTTTTAGCTATAAAAAATCCCAAAGAGCTGAAAAAAAAATACGATCTAGTTAACTCTAGGTTAGCTTTAACCTCTGCGAAAGATTCGTATGAATCCGATAAGGTTCAAAATATGTACGAAAAAGATGATACTCCAAAGGGAGAGTGGAAAGGGTCCTCTGATAAAAATGTCGCTGAACGCAATAAAACATGGATTGTTCATATTACCCCTTTAATTGAAGCTGGCAATGCTCTCATCACCTGCGGCGCAGCTCATCTCTACGGAAAAAGTGGTGTGATCGCCCTCTTAAAAGCAAAAGGCTACACTATCACGCAAATGCCAGCGTAAAAAGACAAGACAACATCCTGCAAATCCCATACGCATCAGGCTAAGAGGAAATCGGGCACGGGCACGCATCCTATTACCCATAAGTCTAACAGAGGCGACATCATTGCCGCGACAGCGGCTACAGAGGTTAGCCGGGGGTGACGTAAGGAACCCCCGGTATCGATCATTAACATCTGTAGCCACGACAGTGGCGTCACTGTTTTTTTCCAAGGAGTACATCTGTCGCCACTGTCGTGGCTTTCATTTTTTATATATGACTTTCCGGGGGTTCCTTACGTCACCCCCGGCTAACCTCTGTAGCCGCTGTCGCGGCAATGGTTTCGCCTCTTTGGACTTATGGGTAATAGGATGCGTGTGCGTGCCCGTGCCCGATTCCCTTTTAGCCTGATGCGTATGGGATAAGAGCAGGATGGTTTTATGATGTTTTAATGGATTGTGGTAAAAATTTGTTGAATAATCGCTTGGCATAGGAGATCATAAATTTATCTGATTAATACAAATGGGCAATGTCAATGGATGCAAATCCTAATCCTGAAAAAGAGAGGCTTTTATCGCATAGGCAAAGAGAGTCTAACTGGAAGCTTTGGGGACCCTACTTGAGTGAAAGAGCGTGGGGAACGGTGCGCGAAGACTACAGCAGCGACGGTGAGGCTTGGACCTATTTTCCTCACGATCATGCTCGCAGTAAAGTCTATCGCTGGAATGAAGACGGGCTTGGGGGGATTAGCGATCGAAATCAATATCTCTGTTTTGCATTAGCTCTTTGGAATGGCAAAGATCCGATCTTGAAGGAAAGGCTCTTTGGGTTGACCAATTTAGAAGGCAACCATGGCGAAGACGTTAAAGAGTATTATTTCTATTTGGACAATACGCCTACCCATAGCTACATGAAGATGCTCTATAAATACCCTCAAAATGAATTCCCTTATGATGAATTAGTAGCCAAGAATAAAGCTAGGGGGCAATTAGAGCCTGAATATGAACTGTTAGATACAGGCATTTTCGATCAGGATCGCTATTTCGATGTATTCATTGAATATGCTAAAGAAAACCAGGAAGATATCCTCATCAAAATTGAAGTCGTGAACCGATCCGATAACGACGCATTCATCCATCTTCTGCCAACTCTATGGTTTCGCAATACCTGGAGCTGGGGATATCCCAACGGACCGATGAATGATGTAGGTGTAAAACCCAACTTGCAAAAAGCTAAGGGCGTTGAAGGAAGTGAAGCAATTGCTGCTACTCACCCGGTCTTAGGCAACTATTACTTATATGCCGAAGGCTCGCCTGCTTTGCTTTTTACAGAGAATGAAACAAATTGCGAACGTTTACTTCAGCAGCCTAATTCCACTCCTTACGTAAAAGATGCTTTTCATCGCTACGTTATTCAAGGCGATATTCAAGCAGTTAATCCAAGCCAAATGGGAACAAAATCCGCCGCTTGCTATCAAGAAATAATTCCTAAAAAAGGCAGCAAGATTTTTCGCATGCATTTGTCTCATGCCATCCAAAAAAAGCCTTTTGATGCATTCGATTCTATTTTTGAAAAAAGAAAGAAAGAGGCAGATACTTTTTATGATAACCTTCATTGCCCTTCCTTAAGCCTTGAAGAAAAAGCAATTCAACGCCAAGCCCTTGCCGGCATGCTTTGGGATAAACAGCTTTATTACTATGACGTCGAACAATGGCTCAAACACGATAGCTCTTCAATAGTAGAATCGCGCAAAATTGGCCGCAATTACGATTGGGAGCACCTTGTCAATTTTGATATTATCTCTATGCCCGATAAGTGGGAGTATCCCTGGTATGCAAATTGGGACCTAGGGTTTCACTCTCTAGCATTGGTCATGGTGGATTCCGACTTTGCCAAAAGGCAAATCGAGTTGATGACCCGCGAATGGTACATGCATCCCAATGGTCAGCTACCTGCTTATGAATGGGATTTTAGCGACGTAAACCCTCCTGTTATTGCATGGGCGGCTTGGTGGGTATATAAACGCGATGCCGAACAGCAAGGGAAATGCGACGTCGAATTTTTGCGGGGCATATACCATAAGCTATTATTGAATTTTACTTGGTGGGTAAATCGCAACGATCCTGAAGGCCATAATATCTTTCAGGGAGGTTTTTTAGGATTTGATAACATCAGCCTTTTTAACCGAAGCCTAGTTCTTCCTGCCGGAGTGCATCTTTATCAATCCGACAGTACAGCATGGATGGCTTTTTACTGTATCCTGATGCTTAGGATCTCGTTAGAACTTGCTAAGAAAAATCCGGTCTATCAAGACACAGCCACGAAATTTTTCGAACACTTTCTCAGAATTGGAACGACAATGGTTTCTGGGAGTGAAGGAGCTCACGCTTTATGGGATGAAGAAGATGGCTTTTTCTACGATACCTTATATACACAAGATAAGGGTGTGATTCCCCTTAAATTGCGGTCTCTTGTCGGATTGATTCCTTTATTAGCCATAGAAACAATTGAACCGGATGTCATGCAATCAATGGACATTTTCAGCAGACGCATGAATTGGTTCATCAGCAAACGACCGGATTACGTTTCTAATATGGCTTGCATACAAACGCCCGGAGTAAATTCACGCCGCCTGATGTCCATTCTCAATCGAGACCGTTTGGTACGCGTGCTGCACTGTATGCTTGATGAAAATGAATTTTTATCCGATTACGGCATTAGATCGCTTTCTAGATATCATCAAGAACATCCCTTCATCCTTCGCATTCAAGACAAAGAATTTATTGGGTATTATGAGCCGGCTGAAGCGCAAAGTCGCCTTTTTGGCGGCAATTCCAACTGGCGAGGCCCTATTTGGATGCCTCTGAATTTTATGATCATCGAAGCTCTCTACCGCTTCCACCAATATTACGGCGAGGATTTAAAGGTGGAATTTCCTACCCACTCAGGAAACATGATGACCCTCCTCCAAGTTGCCAATGAGCTTTCTAAAAGGCTTACAAGACTTTTCTTGCGCAATGAACATGGCAAAAGGCCGATCTATGGCGATATTAAGAAATTTCAGGAAGACCCTCATTGGCGCGACTACCTCCTCTTTTATGAATATTTTCATGGCGACACAGGCCTTGGCTTAGGTGCAAGCCATCAAACCGGCTGGACCGGCCTCATTGCGCAACTCGTCAATTATTGCGGCCTCCTGCAAAACCGCCCAAGCAGCCATTAAAAAAACGCTAAACGCTAAACGCTAAATGATAAACGGAAACGCAGAATCCAGAATCCAGAATTCAGAATTCAGAATGAACGGCAGAATGCCAAAGGGCGTTGTTGCATAAATCTATTCCCCATTCGGGGAATGCGTTGTACCTATGTGTGTGTTGCACATAGCCTCGGGTTTCAACCCGAGGTATATGCAAAAGGGCATTGTGCCCCGTAGGGTCACAAGAAAATTGGTCGCAAGGAAAATTTTTACTCAACGTATCTCTTGCGGCTCTTACGATACACCTCGGGTTGAAGCCGAGACTAACCGCGATTTCCAGATGGGGAATAGATATATGCAACGAGCCCATTCTGGATTCTGGATGGCATTGTTGCATAAATCTGTGAAAGAAGATGCCGTTCTTTCAGAACTCAGCTTCTGCTTATCCTTTTTCCCAGGCCTCTCGCTTTCGCTTCGGCCTGGGCTATGTTATTATGGTCCTTCAGACCATTGAGATCATCATTTTTTAATGCACTATTTCATGGCCTGAAAGGCCTTCATGTCATAGCCCAGGCCGAAGCGAAAGCGAGAGGCCTGGGTATCTAAGAGAGAGGATTGAGTTCTGAAAGAACGGCATCTTCTTTCACAGATTTATGCAACAACGTCATTCTGGATTCTGACTTCTGCGTTTCAGTTTATCATTTAGCGTTGAATTAAGAGCATGATCTTTGTGACGCTAAATGCTATTACAGCACAGATTGGAAAGGTTAGAATCCATGCGGTGATGATGTTGGCAGTGACGCCCCAGCGAACCGCTGACAGACGACGCGTGGCACCCACACCCATGATGGCAAAATTGATCGTGTGCGTTGTGCTTAAAGGAATACCGAAGCGTGAAGCTAGTTCAATGGTGGTGGCAGCGCCCATCTCTGTGGCAAAGCCTTGGGAGGGATTTAGATGCGTGATGTGAAATCCCATGGTTTTCATGATCTTCCAGCCCCCGCAGAGGGTCCCAAGCCCCATCACGCCGGCGCACAAAAAAATCACCCAGCTTGGGATCGCAAAGCTTGGTATTACTCCGCCCATTAGCAAAGCCAAGGCAAAGGTGCCCATCAATTTTTGTCCGTCGTTGGAGCCATGGCTAAAGGCAATAAAAGCCGATGAAAATATCTGCATTACACTAAAGAAGCGTCTCGCTTTGCCGGGACTTGTGTTTTTAAAAGCATTATAGATAAATCCCATCAGCAATAAACCCCCGAAGAAACCCAAAAAAGTTGAAAACAGCAGCCCTAGTAAAACTTTTTCCCACCCTTCCCAGACAAGAGCATCAAAGCCACCTGTAGCAAAGCCTGCGCCTGTTAAGCCTGCTATTAAAGCATGGCTTTTGCTAGTGGGCAGGCCTAGGCGTGCATTAAAAAGACCCCAGACAATTAATCCGATCATGGCGCAGCCTACTGTCGTCAAATTGATGACTTTATCATTGACGATGCCTGTCCCTATGGTTTCGGCCACGGCAGTACCTGAAAAAACTCCTAAAAGGTTGAATATCGAAGCTAATAGGATCGCTTTTATTGGAGACAACACTCTTGTTGAGACGACAGTGGCAATAGCATTAGGGGCGTCGGTCCAACCATTGACAAACTCAGCTCCTAATATTAATACGAGGACGAAAATAAGAGCTAAGTCCATGGTATTAACCGTATTTTACAACAATACCTTCAATGGTATTGGCGATATCTTCACAGCGATCGATAGCAAACTCTACTGAATCATAAATTTCTTTCCATTTAATCACCTCCATAGGATCTTTTTCTTTTTGAAAAAGGCTTCCTATAGCTCTTTCTGCGGCTCTATCGCCCCTGTTTTCCAAACGATTGATTTCGATGCAGTAGTCTAAAATGCGTTTTGGACGGTCAATGCGGCGAATGCTTGTGATAGCTTTGGGAATGATACTAACGGCTTCTTCTAAAATATCAGCGAGTTCAATGAGATCGTCTTTTGTCGTTTTGATCCTAAAGAGCAGCATTCTTTCACTTACCGATTGGATGATGTCGATCACATCATCGAGCTGCTTTGCCAGCATATGGATGTCTTCGCGATCTAAAGGTGTGACAAAAGTGCGATTCAATTTATCTAAAATCTCATGAGTAGTGATATCGCATTCATGTTCTAGATCTCTAAGTTTGACAATATTGGGATGATTTTCTTGCCAATGGGTGGCAAGGTCTTTGAAAAGGGTAGCACCTTGAAGAATCGCTAGAGACTGCTGATCGAGTAAATCGAAAAACTTTTCATCTTTCGGAATCAACGAGAACATCAGCCCCTGCTCCTTACCAAAAATTAAATTTTTTTTATTTTTCAACCATATCTAAAGCAATAGGGTGGGCATAAAAACCCAAAAGTTCTCTTATCCACCAATCGCCTGTTTGCTCTTTTGTCTTCAAGTTACTAAATTTGTATTTATAAAGAAGGGCTCGGATATATTTAGGAGGTTTTTGAGCAAAAGGGTTATTTTTTAGCAATTTTAACACATCTTGAGATCCTTCTAGGAGACGTATAACAAAGGCCACGAACCATGGATTCGACCGTGCCGAGCTTAAGGCAGCAAACCACATTTGCCAATCTAGGCGCGGTTGATAGGGCGCTATTTGCCTTGGCGGTTTATTTAATTCTCCGGGTTTCCATTTAAATTCATATGGAAGCCATGTTTCGCCATCTTCGCTTCCCTCTACAATGATCTCGTAACGCACTGTTGTCATATGGACAAAGAGGCCGTAAGAATTTACAAGACAGAATGGCGATTGGAAATTTAAAATGGCATTGCCAAGTTTTCCGATAGGGGCAAAAAAGCTGACCAGCTGCAGGACATTTAAGATGATCAAAATGATGCCTACAGCGCTGAGAAATAGATTCAATGGGTTGCCAAAGGATGTCAAAGAAGGAACAACAGGAAGCCAGCTGAGATAAGAATCGTTTAGCAATACAACGCACATCGTAATCGTCAATGTGTTAAAAAAAGCATAGTTGCCTGTCAAAATGATAAGAATTTGGAAAAATATTAAAAAAATAAAAGCAGTAATGCGCAATTGCTCGGGACCAAAAATAAAAAATGGGACGATGATTTCAATAAAGAAAACGCCTAATACGGATAGTTTCGCAAGGCTTTTAGGGAGTTTATGAAGATAGTAGGCTAGTTTAGTTGGCAAAGGCTGTGTTTCATAATGATAATCCATGGCTGTCAAATTCGACCATTCGGACGAACCATAAAGAATTTTCGTTATTCCTGATGAAAACATAAATCGAAAAAGCACAAACCATAAAAGTAGAATCAAAATCAGGGGCGCTGGCGATTGGATAGCAAAAAAAATGGCAATAAATCCAATTTCTAATAGTAAGGCATCCCATTGAAAATTAAGAAAGGGCGTTCCTACACTAAAAAAAGAAAGATAGATTATCCACAACAGAAAAAAGAAAAAACTTGGAAATATTCCCAACAAAGCCAGAATTGAAATCACTAAACCAAAGTAAGCTGCAAACTGTAAAGTTTTATCATTGCATTTTATCCAGAATAACGTAGGAACCTGCCAATAGAGCTTTGTTTGGTGAGTATCTTCGATCAAAGCAAGCAGTTGCTGACAAGGCGCGATACCCTTAGAGCAATAAAGGCCTTTTACCTGCTTTGCCAACGAAAAAAATGCAAAGAAATAATTTAGCGCCAGCAATTTAAGAAAAAGCCATTGTGCAAAAAGAAATGAAGACCCATCCATAAACAAACTATCATTTTTTTTCTTGGTAACATAATCCCGCTTTGTCGTCACTCGATTTAAAACAAGAGAAATTTATCAATGAACAATTAAAAGCTTTAGATGAGAATTTCCGCTCTTTTGTGGCTTCTTCCTGTGCTCTTGAAAAGTTGCCTATTGAAATGAAAACCATCGAATTGAACTCTCAAGTATTTGTTAAAGAGCTGGCGATGAAAAAAGTTCCACATGCCTTAACTGTTACTTTTAAAATGGTTCCCAAAAGTAATGGCGTGGAATATTTTCTTCAACCGCTAAATCCTATTTTATCAAATGAGCGATTGCCTTGTCAGTTAGGCACCTATAAATGCATTTTTATAGGTTATCTCTTAAAGCAATTTGGTAACTTTATTGTTGGGACTTCTGAAACACGAAACTCTAATGCACAAAATCTATTTCTAAAGGGAATCGAAAAAGAGAAAGAGTTTATCGAGGATTTGTCGACTGCCCATAGTATGATTCATACCCCAAATCAAAAAAAGATCGATCTGAAAACATTCCTTCAAAATGACGTCTCTAAAAGTCTTCCCTCCATTTAGAAAAGCCCCGGGGCTTTCGCACTAGCCCAAATGCCGATTTTTGAATCACGCTCGGTATAAATCTTATTCGTGGACTTTGCTTTTTTTAATTTCTATTATCTCCCGCTCCACTTTCAGTGCGCTTGGACGTTGATCTGGATCAGGATTAATCATCTGATAAAAAAGCTTTTGAAATGGATTTATATCAGAGGCTAGTGGGCGGAAGATACTCATCTCGGCAAAGCAAGCTTTCTTCTGTTCTGAAGTAATTTCTTTTGCATACTTTCTTAATGTAAGATGCCATTCAGGCATTTTAAATTGTCCAATTTCAAGGAACACTAAACCACACGCCCAGATATCGACTTTTTCAGTTTCCTTAATTTTAGCAAACTTGTCCCATCCTTCAGGAGCAAAATAAGGACGGCTGCGGCCTATGGATTTAGTCCCTATGGTATGAGCCATTTCGAGGTCAGCAAGAACAGCAGAATATCGCTTCTTTATGTCTGAGTATTTTATGAGAATATTGCTCGGTTTTATATCCCCATGAACAACATTTTTTTCATGCAGAAAAGCAAGGCCTTTTATGATGTCCAAACAAAAATTTACTTGATCTATTTTGAAAGGAGTTCTTACGAAATACGATTTTAAATTTCCCAAACATAGGTCAAAAATTTTAACTTGCTTGTAACGATCTTTTTGGTCCTTGTAATAAAAAACATTTTGCAGCTGAATAAACTCTTCGACTCCTTTAACCATTTTTAAAATGTTTATTTCATTCTCAGCTTCAGTTTGATCTGTTAAAATTCGCCTTCCATAGGCGACTTCTTTCTTCTCTTCACAGTCAATGGCTTCGAAATATTTACTTTCATGTCCCTTTCCTAATTCGCTCAAAATGATAAATTTATGAGATGTCGTCCCTTTGCGATGCAGCTTTATTTTTAAAAGACCCCCTGTCATGACTTTGGCGACTTTATGATAATTGGATGTGTTTTTCAACGGTTCGGTTTCTCTAACAAACTCAATAATTTCTTCAGGATTAATTACATCAATTTTTTCAAGCAGTGAATTAAGTTGATCGATATTTGAAGAGCTGTTTGGTAAGGGATTGAGGGTTAATTGGACTAAAGGAATAGAGAGTTGAGCGGAGTCGTCTTTTTTTTCTTCTTGGACATATTCCGTGGAAAAAACTTCTCTAATCTCAGTGCCGATTGCATACATAAGCGTTCCTTCTTCTGTTTCGGTATATAACCTAAAATTAGGGGTATTGATGTTTTTATGTCAAAATATTATTTTTTTGTTTTCTATGGGATTTTTTTTGTTAGAAGTTTGCATTGGGGATCGCTGCAAATAACTATTTATTATTTTGATTTTAAATTAGTTGAATCTTCTGTATTATATTAATTGTTGGTTTTGTATCAAGTCGTTTTTTTGTGTTGAATTAATAGGTTTATATTAATAAATATTTTTATTTGATTTGACTGTAATTTTTCTTTTGACCTAAAGGTTTCAATGGGATAGCATGAAAGAAAAACAAAATTCTTTGCACTCAAATAGGCTGTAAATCGTTTGCATTCCTCTCTTTAGGTTATAGCGCAAGACTTATTA
>Ga0207105_1017_pt1 | contig 38687 bp, 32 predicted proteins | sample Alteio_BWMinHeat_77_FD_153569 | JGI IMG/M metagenome (GOLD analysis project Ga0207105, IMG submission 153569) | Enriched cells from forest soil in Barre Woods Harvard Forest LTER site, Petersham, Massachusetts, United States -... | ecosystem: Environmental > Terrestrial > Soil > Temperate forest >... | reverse complement strand
GCTCGCGGACTCGGCTGGGTATCACCGTATCCAAACGCTACGGTAAAGCCCATGACAGAAACCGATTTAAGCGCATTGTCCGCGAAGCCTTTCGAAGATGCCGCGTTCAACTCATCCCCGGCCTCGATTTGAATGTCAAGCCTCGCACCGAAGCGTATCAAGCCAAAATGCCTGATATCCTGGAAGAGTTAATCCGCTTAGTGGGTAAGCCAAATAAAGGATAAGGATGAGGAATGAATTCCGAGTTCGAAGGATTAAATCCTCCGCAGCTGCAGGCAGTCCATACTGTCGATGGACGCGTCTTGATCCTAGCAGGAGCCGGCAGCGGTAAGACTCGCGTGCTCACGATGCGCATGGTGCATCTGGTCAAAAACCTCGGCATTTCTCCTAAATCTATCCTTGGATTAACCTTTACCAATAAGGCTGCAGCCGAGATGCGCCACCGCATCGCTTCAGCCATTCAAGGCCCCGCCGCCAAGCAAGTCACGCTTTGTACCTTTCATAGTTTCTGCATGCAAGTGCTGCGCTCTGAAATTGGAAAGCTTGGCTATACGCAGCAGTTCAGCCTTTATGATGAGCGCGATGTGCAGCGACTAGTTACTCTTATTGCAAGAGACATCTTAGAGCGCGAAAGCGATCTGCCTTCTTTAGCAGCAACTACGGCTGCGATCACTCACGCCAAAAACCGAGGCCTTAAGCCCGAAGAGATCAAAGGCACTGGATCGGACTGGCACGATGAATTCGTACGAACAGTCTATAAACGCCTTCAAGATAGCATGCGCGCTTACAATGCCGTTGATTTTGACAATCTCCTTTGGCTCACCGTCGATCTGTTTGAAAAACATCCTGAAATTTTAGAGAAATATCAGGATAGATTCCGATATATCATGATCGACGAATATCAAGACACTAATCCGATTCAATACCGTTTAGCGATGCTTTTATCTGCCAAACATCACAATCTTTGTGTTGTAGGCGACGATGATCAGTCGATTTATGGGTGGCGAGGCGCTGAAGTCAAAAATATTTTATCATTTGATAATGCCACCGTGATCAAACTCGAGCAAAATTATCGTTCGACCAACGCTATCTTAAAAGCTGCCAATGCCGTGATCATGAACAATAAAGAGCGTTACCATAAGGCCCTATGGAGCACCCGCGGCGACGGCTCCCTTATCGAAGTTTTTCATGCCCCTAATGAAATCCATGAAGCTGAGGCGATAGCTTATCGCATCGCTAAACTCAAAGAAACACAAGGAGTTTGCTGGAAACATATCGCTATATTATATCGTTCCAATGCTTTGTCGCGCCAGCTTGAGCTCGCTTTGCTTAAGCAACCCTGGCAAGATGGCGAGCACTGGATGCGTGGCATTCCCTTTCAAGTGTTTGGAGGAGTGGAATTTTATGACCGGCGCGAAGTCAAAGATCTTTTGGCCTATCTGCGCGTCATCGTCAATCCCAGGGATCAGGAAGCGCTGCTGCGCATTATCAATCAGCCGCGCAGAGGCATCGGCGAAGGCGCTTTGGATGCTTTAACGGCGTGGAATCGTTCCAAGGATGTTCCCTTATGGGATGTCTTAAAAGGGGTATCGCTTGCACAGGAACATTTAAGCGGATTAAAAGAAAAATTATCGCAAAAAGCCTTAAATGGCTTGTCTGACTTTATTGCTGTAATCGAAGGGGCCAAGCAGCGCTTTTCCGCAACTCCTCTGCATGAGGCGATGCGGTGGCTGATCGAAAGAATTGATTATCAAAAAGCTGTACGCGAAGAAGTGAAAAGCGATCAGATGCGCGATTTTAAATGGGAGAACGTGCAAGAATTTGTATCGGCAATGGCCGATTATGAGGAGCAATTGGCCAAGCATTCGGAGGAAAAGCCATCGTTGCATCATTTTATTACAACTATTCCGCTTGCTAACGAAGAAGGCAATTTTGCCAGGCAAAAGAAACTTGGCGATGACAAAGTCAATCTATTAACTTTTCATAGTGCTAAAGGGCTGGAATTTCCTTTTTGTTTCTTAGTGGGCATGGAAGACCACATCATCCCGCATGAAAAAAGCTTGAAAGAAACCGGCATCGAAGAAGAGCGCAGATTGATGTACGTGGCGATCACACGCGCTATGAAGTTTCTCACCATTTCGATGGCGTGCAAGCGCAAACGCATGGGTAAGGACAATGCCAGCAAGCCATCCCGATTTCTATTTGAAATCCCGGAAGAATTGATTCGCGTAACACGCTGGGATCAAGCTTCTTAAATATTAAAACATTTTTCACCACAGAGGACACAGAGAGGGCAGGGAGGGGCGATTTTTTATTTTAAATAACTCTTCTGTTATAATTACGATAGATGCGTTTTATTACTTTAATGGAGTTGTTATGACTTCTTTAACAAATTTACAAAACGTTTCCTATCAACAAGTCTTTGCCCAATTAGCGGAATCTACTAAAAACACACAAGACTCCGATCCTCGCATTTTAAAATTGATTCAGGAAAACATGGAGAAACTCGGCGCTTGCGCCGATAAATCAAATGTGGATATCTCTTTCGAAATGGGCGGGAAAATTGTCATCAGCCAAGGCTCAAAACCTCTTAACAAAGAAAAAATCAAAAACTTAGAAATTTTCACGCGTTTTGCAAAAGATTACCTAAAAACGCACCCACTCAAAGAAACAGAAGCTAAAGAAGTGGAGCAAGCACTCGATTCTGCAGTAAAAGGAGTAGGCAAACTAAAATCCGAGCAGGCTCATTTTTCTCTTTTTAATGAGATTAGATTGATTAAAGTTCTTGAAGAAGTGAAGAAGGGCGACGAATATCTTCTGATGAATGAGGAAGTTAAGAAGAAGGATAATCCATCCGATGTTAAGTACAATGCGTTGATTGATAAAATTACGGAATATCAAAAAATTGCCAAACAACAAGATCTTAAGATGAAAAAAGCCGACAGAATGGCAAAAATTTTCGGAACCATTGGAATAGTAGGAACTGTAGGATGGATCTCAGCAGTTATTGCTGGAATTTTTTTTCCTGCCGTGGGAATTCCCTTAATTATTTTATGTGGCATTGTTGCAGGTGTTGGCTTATTAGGAGCAAAGCTATCAAGAGAATCTACTTTTGAATCTGCAGAAAGGCAATATAAACAATGCCATTTGAAGCTAAAAGCCTTAGAACAATACAAATCTCACTTTGATCATCCGGAGTTTTCTTCTTTTGTGGGGAAATTTAGGAAACAGGATCTTATCGCAACAAAGCCTGAAGAATGCCACCGACTCTTTGCAATTTACCAAGAGCTAAAAAAGATCAACGCAAAAATAGCCGAAACAACAACGAAACTGCAATCAGCATCTTCGCCCAGCATTGCAGAAACCGATTATGACAAGCTTCATGAACAGAAAGATAAGCTGATCAAGGAAGTGAACGCATTGCAAAAATCCTTAAACCATATCGTTCTTACCGACCAGGAAATGAACGAAAAAGCCCTCGCAATAGCTTAAATCATCAAGTCGAGGCAGAGTTCACCGTAGCACAAAAAAATGCCCCCATTGCATTTTAAATGCATTTGACTCTGTTTTTCTCCCTGTTTTCTCTGTGTCCTCTGTGGTAATTCTGTGTTCTGTCTTTCTACCGACTACCGACTACTGACTACTGGCTACTGACTACTGGCTACTGACTTCCGATTACTTACAATCACTTAGCCTTTTCTTGGGATTTGATGTTTTTGATGGCGTTGGCAATTTCTGGTTGGACTGAAGAAGGGGCCTTATCATAGGAGGATTTGGCGTATTTGACAGCTTGAGGTATGTTGTTTTTATCGAGGTAAACTTGGGAGACGATCATCTCTAGGCGCCACAGATTTTCTTTATCTTGAGAGCCAAATTTGGAGATGTAATCGACAAGAGGAGCTACGGTGGCTTCAGGGCCAAAATGCTCCTTTTCCGATTCGTCGCAATTAGCTTCGAAATCGATGACAGCAACTTGATAATGGGTGAGATTTTCATTTTTGGGGTCTGCTTCTAAAAGCCGTTGACGTAAGCTCGTAGCCTCGGATTTGCGGACCTGCCCTTCATCGGCAAGCAGGCGATAGCGTTCGATCATGAAGAAATGACCCTCATCAGAGTCCATTCCGGCTTTTACAATGACATTGAGATCATTATCGAGACCAAGTTCTTGAGCTTTTTCATAAAGCTGCTTAAGGTCGCTGCCTGACAATTTTTGTTTGTCGAGGTTTTGCAATTTTTTGCGGTAGGCAGTGTAGCCATTGACCATTTTAAAAAGATGAGCTGCATATTGTTTTCCGCCCCCTGGACGATAACCGCTTAGGCCAATGCGCTGTTCGCCATCGTCTAAGATGACTATGGCGGGAAAGCTGCGCACATCGAATTTCTGCTGAAGTGCTTGATTTTGTGCCGTTAAAGTGGAATCCAATGTGGTATGCATGGGAAAGTCTAATTTGACAAAGATGAATTTATCGCCAGCTAGCTCGGCAAATTCAGAGGTATTCAAGACCTCATCTTCAAGCTTATGGCACCATCCGCACCAATCTGAACCGGTGAAGAATAAAACGATGGGTTTGCCTGATGAGTGCGATTGGTTTACGGCCTGCTCATAATTGATGAGCCAAGAAAGGCTTGCTTTGCGGTGTTCATCGCTAAAAAGAAGAGGAAGGCCTTGTATCAATGCAACCATAAAGAAAAGCAACGATTTCTTCATGTGATCTAAGTCCTGGTTTAATTTTAAAAAATCTGCTATCCTATAGCGGTTTCATACTAACTTATGAGTCATAATGATGCAATCCTTTCTTCCTACAGTAATATTGCGGCATCGCCGCGAAAATCTTAAGAAGTGCAGTCTGCGCGGGTTAGAGTCAAGGCCGGATTTTCTTTTCTTTACCTATCCCAATGCTGCGCTGCCCGATTTATCCGGCTATATCCTATTGACACTCGATGCTCCGCCTCTTGTAGCCGAAGACGCTCAAAAAGGCATTTTTTTACTCGACGCCACTTGGCGTCATGCCGAGTCGATGTCGCGTTTTGCCTCTACAATACCAGGCCTGATCCCACGCAGCATTCCCGCCGATTTTAGGACCGCCTATCCTCGCCGGCAAGAGGATTGTCCCGATCCCGAACGCGGCTTAGCATCTATCGAAGCTCTTTATATCTCCTATCATATTCTCAAGCGCGATGGTAGCGGCCTTTTAGATAATTATTATTGGAAAGATGAATTTTTAATGAAAAATAGTGAAAGCTTTAAAAATAAGTATTGATTGTAATGTTATTGCTTTTTAAGTTGACATTAAAATGATTAGTTTAGTAAAATAGCTGCAAAAAAAAGACTGGATGAGGAGCGTCAACCAGGTACTTAGCTTAAAGAGGGTGTCTTTTATGACTCTCTCTTCAAGGAATCCAAGGTTCCAATTGCTAAGAAGGGGGATTGACGCCGAAGCGATAAAGGTGCCTTTGGAGGCTTTATCGTTGGTTTTTTGGGCTGAAACCCTGAAACTGTCTCGCTTAAGGAGAATGCGAGAAGAGCTTCTGGTCGGGTGTAAGGCTGCATGATATTTGTTACCTACCCTGATCTATGTCAGCTCTTATCTAGATTTACAAAAGTAAGAGCATATATATGATAGATCAAATGTTTACCCTTTTAGAAGTTTACGAAGATAATTTATGGGGATACGTCGCTGTTCCCATGATCATGCTGCTAGGATTGTTTATTTCGATTCAATCCAATTTCGTTCAGATTCGCAAATTCCCCACTGTAGTAAAGACATTTTTTAGTTTCTTAAGGGGTCATGAAGGCCAAGAAAAGGGCGGAGTGCCTCCCCTCAAAGCATTTTTTGCGTGCGTAGGTGGATGTGTCGGCGTTGGAAATATCGTGGGGATCTGCACAGCGGCGCAGATAGGTGGACCCGGAGCGCTTTTTTGGATCTGGATGACAGCTTTTGCCGGTATGATGCTAAAGTATGCCGAAGTTTATTTAGGACTGCGCTATCGCGTGCCGAATGGACAGGGTGGATACAACGGCGGCCCTATGTATTTTTTGCAAAGGGTGTTTAAGCAAAAATGGATCCCGGCGTTAGTGTGCATGCTGCTGTGCATCTATGGTGTCGAGGTCTATCAATTTAGCGTTGTGTCCACAAGCCTTGTCGACAATTTCAATCTTAACCGCTACGTCGTCAATGGGATTTTTTTAGTTCTTGTGATTTTTGCTGGCAGCGGGGGAGTGCGTCGAGTCGGAAGTATTTCGAGTGCTATCATTCCCATATTTGTCGTTGTTTATGTAAGCATGGGATTGTGGGTTTTAGTGCATAACCTAGACGTCATACCGCAGGTAATTGGAGAGGTTTTTAGCTATGCCTTCACAGGCCATGCGGCTGTAGGAGGCTTTGCCGGAAGCACTTTAATGCTGACAATTTCTCAAGGTGTGCGTCGCGGCTGTTATACCGGCGATGTAGGCGTTGGATATGCTTCAGTCATTCACAGTGAAAGCTCTGCAAAAATTCCTGAAAAGCAAGCAGCGCTTGTGATTTTTGACATTTTTTTAGACACCTTTATCATCTGCACAACAAGCGTGATGTTAGTTTTGGTCACCGGGGTATGGCAAACTCCTATGGAGACAGGCTTGCTTGTGCAAACTGCTTTAGCGCAGTATTTCCCCTATATGCATTTTTTCATGCCTATATTCCTATTTGTTTTAGGATACTCTACCATTAATGCCTACTTCTGCGTGGGACTCAAGAGCGCGGAATTCCTTTCTCCGAAGTTTGGAAGGCCGATTTACTTTATCTATGCTGTTGTAGCATTGGCTTTCTCCTCGTTTGTCGGAACTGCGCACGCGCAATCGATTATGTCGATAGCCAATGGAATGCTTTTAGTTCTTAACTGTTATGGAATATTCCGCTTGCGTCGCGAAATTTCCTATAATCTCGATGCCACAGAACAAGTCAAGGTGCCAGCGCTGGAAACGGCGTAAAAAAAGAAACGCTAAATGATAAATTCTAAATGATGAACGAAAAATAACAATTAGTTTAGCATTTAGCGTTTTTATGCTTCGGCTTGTGGTTCTGGGATTAACCTGTAAAATCTAGCTAGATTGATTTGAAATTGCTGGAGGCTGAATTTCATCTCCTCATTCAATGTGGAGGTATGATTTCCTTCCACCAATTGTTGAGTTCCCAAATTAGGATCGTAGAAAAATCCCACACTCTTTTCTTTAATATAGACCAGAGAGTGACCCTTCTCTTCTTTCTTCTCATTGTCGGCAGGCTGCAGAATGCGGAGCAAATATACCCCGAGAGGTAAGTTATCCATTTTTTTAATTTCCTGATCCGCAGCAGGAGTTAAAAGATCGATTTCATCTGAGGCAAAATCGATCTTAAATTGATGGAAATTAGCTAACGACTGAATTTTAGCTCTTTTGAAATCAAGAGAGTTTGTTTGCTTATCTTCTTCGATCGTATTAAAAGCGGCTTGCCTATTTCTCATTTCTTCTGAAGATACCCTATATTGCTTTCCTATTGATCGTATACAACCTGCATATAAAGCTGGGTCGGAAGCTTGAGACAGTTTTGCGATTCCTTTTGCTTTAAAGTAACTATCGATAAATTCTAATGACATAGCAGAACATGTTCCGCCTTCAATTGAATCTGCGATGTTGTTCTTATTAAATGTTACGCCAGTCTCTTTTCTTTCTAATAGCTTTTGAAAGATTTGTTTGACTTTATCTATCGTAACTTTTCCATTGCATCCGGTTTGAGTTCCAAAAAAAACTTGAGTGGCTTTGGAAGGAGTTTTAGGAATAAAAACGTTTCTGGTAAGAACTACAGCCGGCTGAGGGGGCTGTGGCAAAAGTGATAAATTTATTTGTGTTGATGGTTCAGTAGTGGCTTGGGAAGAAATTTTAGGAATAACGTTTTGGTTAACTCCAGCAGGCTGAATGGGCTTTGAAATGGAAAAATTTATTTGTGTTGAAGATTTCGTCTTACGTTTTTGTTTGGCGATAATGGACTCGATTAATGTGGTAATCTGCCCTAGGATGGGGCAAAATTCAATCATTGCAATAAGGCGATGTCCCCATTTGTACTGAGGATGCTTTTTAGCCTCGCTTAGATGCCTAAATGCATATTCGGACGCAAAGCAAGATTGAATAATCTCTTTTTTAGTTAAATGATAATTGGATAATGAATAATTCATGCTTAAATTATATCAAATAAATGTTAAGAAATTATTAATTTAAGCTGTTTTTTGTAAATTACTGGCTTAGCATCAATTTTTTTTTATTCTGGATTTTGAATGGTGTTGTTGCATAAATCTAATGCCGTTCTTTCAGAACTCAATCCTCCCTCTGGATATACCCAGGCCTCTCGCTTTCGCTTCGGCCTGGGCTATGACATGAAGGCCTTTCAGGCCATGAAATAGGGCATTAAAAAATGAGGGTTTCAATGGTCTGAAGGACCATCTTAACATAGCCCAGGCCTCTCGCTTTCGCTTCGGCCTGGGCTTATGACATGAAGGCCTTTCAGGCCATGAAATAGGGCATTAAAAAATGAGGGTTTCAATGGTCTGAAGGACCATCTTAACATAGCCCAGGCCGAAGCGCAGCGAGAGGCCTGGGAAAAAGGATAAGCAAAAGCTGAGTTCTGAAAGAACGGCATCAGATTTATGCAACAACACCATTCTGAATTCTGGCTTCTGTCCTCATGACATCTGCTGTTTCAGCTCTTCCCAAAGCTCTTGCGATAGTTCAGCTCCGATTACTTGGACGACAGCTGAGCCTAAGAGGGTGCCAAAATAGGCGCATTCTTGCAGAGAGCGCCTTTGAAGATAACCATAGAGAAAACCGCAGGCAAAGAAGTCCCCGGCGCCCGTGGTATCAACAGGGACAACGGGGATAGCTGGATATAGAAACTTTTCAGTTCCTTGACCTACCCAGCAGCCATCGCGCCCTTGCAGGATAACGGCGATATCGCATAGATCTTTGAGAATATCGCAGCCTTTTTCCGGCTCACATTGCGCCAAAGCTTTAATTTCTTGACGGTTGGCAAAGACAATCTGGCAATAGTCGGCGATCAAATTGACAATGATTTTTTTGTGGCGTTCCACGATTTCGAAGCTAGATAGATCAAAGGAAATTTGGCATCCCGCATTTTTGGCCAATTCCATGGTTTTTTTTACTAAAGAGCCATCTTGGTCATTCTGCAAGCTGTAACCTTCGATATGAACCAGTTTTACACCTTCAAAAACGGCAGGATTAAGATCATCGGATTGCATCTCTTGACTGGCCCCAAGAAATGAGCGCATCGTTCTCTCGCCATCGGGGGTGACCAAGCTAACGACTTGCGCTGTTGGAGTTTCAGTGGTGAGATACAGAGAGACAATGCCTAGGCTTTTAATCGTTTGTAAAAATTTTTTTCCTAGAGGATCATTGCCGATTTTTCCCAATAAAGCGCCTTTTTTTCCTAAATGAGCGAGTCCCTTGATCGTGTTGGCACCGCTGCCGCCTGCAATAAAGAGGGGTTCAGCTTTGCTTTCTTTTACGATATTGCACATCGTTACATAGTCAACAGGCAGTGTTCCGCCTTTTGATCCCGGAATTTTTGTTAGAAATTCTTCACTGACACCTAAAATTTGATCGACGATGGGAGCGCCTAACCCTAAAACTTCATAATCTGGAGATTTAGTTATTTCCATAAAACTTTATGAAGATGTTTTAGCTTTAGCGGGCACGGGCAACGTGAGTAGTTTGCGGATATACACGCGGTTGGCATAGATATAATCGACGCCGGAAAAGAGGGTGTAGATGCCAGCAATGGCAACGATTATCGTACTGGCTGTATGCAAAGTCCCTTGCGAAAGATAACCTAATGAATGCGGAATCATCAAAAACAAGATGAGGAAGGCGGCAATGGCTTGAACGACAGCTTTGGCTTTGCCGCTAATGCGCGCAGCTAAGGCAAATCCCCTTAAGGCGCAAATTGTCCTCAAGGTACTGACCACGGAATCCCGGTAAAGAAAAATAAAAATCAGCGGCATGGGTAAATTTACTGGCGCTTGTGTAAAAGTCAAAAAGACTGAAATTCGGGCGATGCTATCTGCCATAGGATCTAAGATCTTACCAAGATCTGTCACCTGATTATATTTTCTGGCGAAGTATCCATCAAAAACATCTGATAACTCAGAAACACCTAGCAAGAATAGAAGAATGTAAGGCAAAGCAAATGCACTGATTTCAAAGGTCTCATGTTCAATATAGACCAAAAGAAAAATGGGACTTATAAAAATGCGAATAAACGTTAAATAATTAGCGACGCTCAAGAGGAAGCCTTCTTTGATTTTGTTTAACAGTATAACACGTTGAATAATTATTAAAAACACAGAATTTGAAGGCAGTAGTCAGAATCCAGAATACAGAATACAGAATACAGAATACAGAATACAGAATACAGAATACAGAATACAGAATACAGAATACAGAATACAGAATACAGAATACAGAATGATAAGACTTAAAATTATACAGCAAAGACTAAATAAACTCCTTTACAAAACGATATCGATGCTAACTCTCTTATTTGCCTTTCATTCTGGATTCTGGATTCTGAATTCTGAATTCTGTATTCTAAAAATTTCTTAGATGAAAAGGGAAAAATGATGCCGCACAAAGTCCGCTGCCCCTGGGTACCCAAAGATAATGAACTTTATATTCAATATCACGATAAGGAGTGGGGAGTCCCTGTCCATGATGATAGGACTCATTTTGAATTCTTAATTCTTGAAGGGGCTCAAGCAGGTCTTAGCTGGGAGACTATTCTTAAAAGAAGAAAAGAATATGCCGAAGCTTTTGCCGATTTTGACTGGAACAAGGTAGCTAGCTATTCCCAAGATAAGGTCGAGGATCTGATTAAAAACTCAGGGATTATTCGCAATAGATTAAAGGTGGAGTCTGCGGTGGTCAATGCGAAAAAATTCATTGAAATCTGCCAAGAATTTGGCAGTTTTGATGCTTATGTGTGGCGCTTTGTCAATGGAGAGCCTATCTACCGATTGACGAAGGAAACTCCAGCTGAAACGGAGGCATCAAACGCCTTAAGCAAAGATCTAAAGAAGCGCGGATTTAAATTTGTCGGGCCTACAATCATGTATGCTTATATGCAGGCCGTTGGCTTAGTCAATGATCATTCAAAAGAGTGCTTTCTTTACCATAAAGGGGCTTGAAAACATGCTTGAAACAGCTTTTACAAAACAAATCGGCATTAGGTATCCTATCATCTGCGGTGCGATGTATCCATGCTCCAATCCTGAGCTTGTTGCTGCAGCCTCCGAAGCCGGCGCAATTGGCATCATCCAACCTCTTTCTTTAGCCTATGTCCATGGATATGATTTTAGAGCAGGCTTAAGATATATCAAACAGCTGACTCAAAAACCATTGGGCATAAACATTATCGTAGAGAAATCATCCAAGACTTATGAGAAGCGCATGCAGGAATGGCTTGATATTGCTTTAGATGAGGGAATACGTTTTGCTATCACGGCTTTAGGAAACCCTGCTTGGGTTGTGCAAAAGCTTCATCAAGTTAACGGTATTGTTTATCACGATGTAACAAATCGATCTTGGGCGGAAAAAGCCTTGGATAAAGGCGTCGATGGATTGATCTGCGTCAATAATCGTGCTGGTGGTCATGCCGGCACATTATCGCCTGAAGAACTTTTTGCTGAGTTGCAGACATTTAATGTGCCTTTGGTGTGCTCGGGTGGTGTGGGGGATGAGGAAGATTTTGTTAAGGCTTTAAAGATAGGTTATGCCGCTGTGCAGATGGGCACGCGCTTCATTGCTACAAAAGAATGTAGAGAAAAAAATAGTTATAAGAATGCTATTGTAACAGCCAATGAGGAGGATATTGTTCTTACAGAGCGCGTCACGGGAATTCCACTCTCTGTTATTAAAACCCCTTATGTCGAGGCAGTTGGGACAAAAGTTGGATGTATTTCACGCTGTCTTTTACAACATCGACTGACTAAGCGTTGGATGCGGCTATGGTATACCTTGCGTTCGGTGCGTCGCTTTAAGCAGATGACTTTGCATGGAGGCACATCCAAAGACTATTGGCAAGCAGGCAAAAGCGTTCATGGCATCCATGCCGTTGAATCCGTTCAAGATATCATCGAACGCTTTGTAACCTATGCATCCATGAAGGCTCCATCTTCACATTAATGAAAAATCATGCTCAAAAAGTCTTGCCCATGAAGCTAAAAAAGAGGAACTGCTACCGAGACAATTGCAAATGTATCGATAATCCACGCCTGTGTGTCGCCACTGACCGTGGCTCCTGGTCTTATTTTTAATTAACCGTGGGTTCCTAGCGTCACCCACGGCTGGATTCTGTCGTCGCTTCGCGACTAAAGAAACCGCTAAAGCGGTAAATTGCCGCGACAGTGGCTACAACAGTTAGCCGTGGGTGACGCTAGGAACCCACGGGACATATAATGAAAAGTTGTGAGCCAGGAACTGGCGACATCATTTCATGAGTAAAACAACCTTCTTGGGATCGCATTTTCGTTAAAAAGACAAATTTTTTTGGCACAAAATTCCTTCTTGATCATGGAGTTGATCTTTTGAAGAAAGATAAAGGAGGCGATCTCATCATCACAAAAATTATTGGGTCGATCAGTAGTGAGAAAGTGATGGAACTCATCCTCAATGCTCTGATTGAAAAAGGTGTGGATATCAGCTTGCCTGATAAATGGGGAGGAACTTTTCTACATCATGCAGCAGGCAAAGGAATGGAAAAGATTGTAAAATTTCTTTTAGCAAGACCCTCTAATAATATCAATTCCCAAAATTCTTCGGGAGAAACTCCTTTATTTCAAGCTATTATAAGCGGAAAAGCTGAGATAGTAAAGCTTCTCCTTGACAAAGGCGCTGATATATCTATAACCACTTCTTATGGCACCGTCCTTCATTTTGCCAATTCTGATCCTGAACTCTTATCTATTCTGTTGAATCATCCAAAGTGTCCTGACATCAATAAGAAGAACAGAGATGGCAAAACGGCGTTGGAAGATGTATTGAGTGATTCTAGATTTAATAAAGAAGCAGCTCAATTACTTATTGCAAAGGGTGCGCAAGTTAACCTCAAGGATTTTCAGGGATGGACGCCCTTACATCATGCTGTATGGGATGAGGTTTTTCACAAAAAAAGGCTTGAAGCAATCAAATTTATCCTTGAACAAGGCGCTAAGGTTGACATCAAAAATGATCAGGGAAAGACTCCTCTTGACTTTGCTATCGAAAAGGGCAGAGACGATCTCGTCGAACTCATGCAAAATTACGCTTCTAAGAAATAAGCGAAGCTATACCGAACGTGATTCAAAAATTGGCGTTTGGGCTAGTGCGAAAGCTCCCGCGGTTAAAAAATCGCAAACGGGTCAATATTAAGTCAATATGGACCCGTTTGCGATTTTTTAACCCCGGGGCTTTGGCACCGTCCAAATGCCAATTTTTGAATCACGTTCGGTATAAACATGCGTTTTTTTTGAAAGAATTTTTGCTGTGCATGTTTTTTCTTTGTTGCCCAGTCGTAGTGCAATTAAAGAACTCCTTAATCTCTAAAAAATTAAAAAAGAGAAGCTTATTGCTTGTTTTTACTAGCTTTTTATAAATAAAAATAAAGTATCAAGTTTTCTGTTATAATTAAATTAAATAGATGTCTGAATAGATGTTTGTTTAATTATGATAAGCAATCTTATTAATGGACCTATAGATTGGGGAAAGGAGCAGATCTCTGTAGATAAGAAGACGCAAAAAATTACTTTACTTCCTATCAATGAAAAAAATAAGTCCCTAGCCAAAATCCAGATAAAAGAGTCGATTCATAAAATTAACGACACTTTTAAAGATACCCTCGAAGCAAAAAAAAATCTTAAAATCCCAAAATTAGAAGAGCGCCAAATTCAAAATCTCATGATGAATTTAAAAAGCTTGCAAAATGTCATTGATGAATCTGATAAAATCATTTTAGAAAACTGCATTAAAAATATCCAAGCTGCCCTTAAAAAAAGTGTCATATTGCCGGACCAGCAAAAAAGCCTAAATCAAGCTTTACTTTCTGCTATTAATTGTAACGATGTTTCCAAGGCAGAAAACCTCATGCTCAAGGGCGCCGAAGTTAATCAAAGATATAAGGAACATAATAATATGACACCGCTGGATAAAGCGGTTTTGAATGCTTCTGAAGATATGATTTTACTTCTCTTAAATCATGGCGCCGAGATCGACGCAAAAGACGATAATGGTTATACGGCCCTATATTTTGCTGTTGTGTTGGGACATGAAGAGCTAGTGAATCTTCTTCTCGATAGAGGCGCAACTGCTAAAACATTCATTCAAAAATATACCCCGGCATTACGAGCAACCATCGAGGGACGTTCCGAAGAAGTCGTTAACCGCTTAAAAGAAAGGGACCAAGGGATTTCTGAATGGTTTTTAAAGCAAAGTCTTATTGCGCATCGCTTTGGCTTTAATCTTCACATAAAATTGTTAAATGAAAAAGAAACAGAGCTTGAAGGAAATAGGCCAGAACTAACTTATCCTGCGTTAATTGAATCTTTTACACACTTTTATAAAAATAGTCCAAATGCAAAAAAAGTTCAAAATGCAGTTCCCGGATGGACTCAAAAAGATTGGGAAAGTGTTGCTGGCGTTTTGAAAAAAGCCATACCTAATATTAGAAACTTCCCTGGGCTTGAATCGGATAGCTTATTAGCGCTTCCCTGTGGATGGAAAGGCCATGCAACTGGTGTTGTGGTTTTAGGAAATCTTTTCATTAAAGCTAATCGGGGCAATGGCTGTGATAGAGCTCCAGGATTTCATATCTATGAAATAGGCAATCCCGATTTGGCCCAGCGAGAGGAAATTTTGAAAGAACTCATTGCAAATACATATGATAAAGCAGGCCAGCGATATTTTATCAAAACGATCCATGAAAAAGATCAGCTAGATTTGAAACCAATCGCTTATGTTCGCCACAAAGAGCAGCATGCCGGCAACTGTCCCTGGGCATCGGCTAAACTTGTCCTGAAGGCTGTGATTTATTTGCAGCTAATTACACAACATAAGATGACCCATGAAGACGCAACAAAAAATTGTGAACTGCTTTATCGCGCTTGGTTTAATGATGACCGTGAGCGCGCTGTCGAAGAGATTATGACTGATTTAGAACAAATACCAACTACGCCTCACTCTGAAGAAATCCATCAGCAGATGGCAAAAATCTCAGAAGATGCACTAACTGAAGTTCTTTACAAATGCCTTACCGGGAAGAAAAGTGAAAGCCGTGAAAAAATCTTTTATTCTATTTTAGAGAAAAATCCCACCTTGTCTAATCATAAACCGCAGTTTAAAAATCCCAAAAAAGAAACCTTGTTGCAAACCGCCTCTCGGCGAGATTTGCCAAATTGTGTTGAAGCTTTAGTTAAGGCGGAAAAACGTTCAACAGAGTCTCTGAAAGCCAGAATCTAGAATGGAGCTGTTGCATAAATCTAATGCCGTTCTTTCAGAACTCAATCCTCCCTCTTGGATACCCAGGCCTCTCGCTTTCGCTTCGGCCTGGGCTATGACATGAAGGCCTTTCAGGCCATGAAATAGTGCATTAAAAAATGATGATTTCAATGGTCTGAAGGACCATAATAACATAGCCCAGGCCGAAGCGAAAGCGAGAGGCCTGGGAAAAAGGATAAGCAAAAGCTGAGTTCTGAAAGAACGGCATCTTCTTTCATAGATTTATGCAACAACGTCATTCTGAATTCTGGCTACTGAATTCTGCAGTTCCGTTTATCATTTATCATTTAGCATTTATCATTTAGCGTTTTTTCTCAGGCTTTCTTCCAATGTTTGATAGGCTTGGGAAGCAGAAATTTTTCCTTCATAATAATTTTGGATGAGCAGCTCCTCTTCATTTTTAAGAGCTGGGTTGAGATGATGAAAAAAATGTCTGTTCAGGTGAGAGAGCAAAGCATCTTCGAAGCAATAATATTGATTGATAAATCTGAGCAGCTCATTCCATTGGTTGTTGAAGGAAGGCTGTTGCAAAATATTGTGAAGATTCGTAGCTACTATTTCAGCAGGCTTTTTTTGGAAATTGGTGATTTCGGTAAAGTAATCGTAGATATTTTCCAAGCCAAGATGCTGGGCCAGTCGTTGAAAAGACTCCGTAGTTTCAACTTTATGCTTTCGAAGTTCGTAGAAAGGGATTTTTTTTGCGAGTAAACATTCACTTATGGAGATATCTCCTGTACAGCCGACGACTTCACCGCTCATTTCTAAAATTTTGGAAAAATCGTGAGATGGAATTGGCAAGATATGGATCAGGCGTAGCTTTTTTTCGAAAGGAAGAGATTTTTCGAATATGGTTTTCTCTTCGCCGGTATTAATATCAACGGATACAACTTTGGAGATTCCGAGGTCGGTGAGCCAGCCGGCATCGGCATCTAGCTTGAGACATTCATTTTTTCGCTGAGAAGGAAGGATGATATCGATGCCGCCGGACTCTTTTTTTTGTTGGAGACAGATAAGATAGATGAAGATTTTTTCTTGATGAGGAATTTTGGGTAAGTAGCCAAGGTGTAGGGTATTGTTTGAAAAATAGTTAGAAATATGAGCTGATGTGGGTTGCACCGTTCCAAATAAAAAATGGGGCAAACGCAGGTCTTTCCAGGGTGTTTTTGATGACTCAGGGAGGCTCTTTTTTAAAAAAACACCCTCTTCAAAAGGCAGCAGTCCCATGCTGAACCAATTGAGTTGCAAAAGATTGGCAATGCCTTGAAAATTCCCCGTTTCAGAAAAATAAAATGACTTGTGAGCTAAGGCTGGGTTTTCGAAGGTATTTATAGCTAAGGCTATGTGGACGATGGCAAGGCTTTCTTGCATCTTCTGATACAAGTTTTCAGCAGAATTTTTTGCGTCGATAAGAAGTTTTACTTGTTGGATTTTTTCTTCAAGATCATCTAGAAATTCTTCAAGAGCTTCAATAGGACGTCCCTGTTTAGCAACAATGGCCTCGTAATCCTGTTTTTGGAGTTGTTTTTCTTTTTGCAGCTCAGCTAACTCAAGATCGAAATGATGAGAGTTTTTTCCTTCCAATATCGACTCCAATAGATGGAAAAAAGGCGGGGATTTTTCAAAGAATGGAAAAATATGATCTTCTTCCAAAAGATAGTCTTTTAAATCGACATGGGGAATATTATATTGATAAGTATAGACGACATTGACATCCAGGCTGGGATGGCTTTCTTTTAAGATTTTTGCGCTTTTTAATAAAGCGAAGTAATCGCCCCAACCATCTGCGAAAATGCGCGATAGGAAATAGATAGGCCCACTGATTTTAGGCTGATAGCTTAGATAAATAGGCTGAAAAAGGCGTTTAAAAGCAAATCGCAGAAGATTTTTCTTAGCTTTGCCAAGTTCGTGTTGAAGATCCTCTTGACTAAAAGCGTGCCAATATTGATGTAACTCCTTCAAAAAAAAAGGATTTAATTTTTGTTTGAAAAAAGGATCTTCAAGAAAATGTTCAGTCATGCTTTTGCTGTCTTTTTTACTATTTCTGATAACAAAAACATTCAGCAGAGTCAATGCCTATCGCTACTACAATCTCATTGAGAGCCAACAGCATTTATGCAACGATGTCAAAGCCACTCATCATCATTATCATTCTCTTGCTTCTCGACATCCTTCTCCAATTGAACTATTGTCACCGATTTGATTTGCCATAATTAACTCAAATTAAATATTAAGTGTTCACTTAATTAATTATAAACAATGCATTGAATAATATATAGTTGTTTATTGAACTAGTTGGTCTTTATTTTTTTTGATTAGCGATTTTTTAAATTGTAAATTTTTTTTATTAAAACATTGTTTTTTTTATTAAATTTAGATATGCTGATTTTTTACTAAAGAGGTAAACCATAATATGGTAGTAAATACTGATAATAATCTAGGGGCCATATCTTGGGAAATTCAGACAGAAAAAGATACTTTAAAAAAGACAAATAATGATCAGTGTACAAACACAGATAGTGTCGAATCTTCTGATAAAACCAGCAATAAAAAAATCAAAATAGAAGAAAAAACTGCTGAAATTGCTAAAAGCACTGTCTTGCCTATTAAAAAAAACAATCTTTTAAGCAAATCAGCGATCTTTGAAATATTTAAAGCAACCCAAGTTCGTTTTCCTAACTATCCACATGCTGCCATTGTTAAAGAAGCCTTTGCCGATTGTTTTTCGGATAAGCAGTTATATTTTCATCTTGGAAAAAAATTCACAAAATTGGAAACAAGCTTTTCAGCTTTAAAAATTTCTTCTGGAAATTTGATTTTGATAAAGATCAAAGATTTAGGCAAAGGCACTTTTAAAAAGGCGACTGAGCGAGAAGTTTATGAAAATATAAATAATTTTTTACCTAATACTCGAATCGCTATGTTAAAAACTAAGATGGGAGGCCCTGGCATTACACAGGACATGGCTAAGATAATAGGGAGAGTTGCACATACAGAATTTAATTGCCTGGAAGCACTTAAGGGCTTGCCAAATGTTCTTCAGATATTTTCAACAACCTATACATTTTCCCTAAAAAACAATCAAACCGCTTTAGATCAAATTTTATTGACCGAGCTTTTTCCGGAAGGGAATTTAGATATTTTTAGAAACGACTTCCCATTGAAATTTAGTACGCCTCAGAAAAATCATATTGCTCATGGCCTCTTAAAAGGACTTGTAGCAGTTCACTCAAAAGGCATTGTGCATTGCGATATTAACCTTACAAATATTTTGGTGAAAATCGATCCCAAGGTTTCAAGCAATTACTATGCAGCTATATCGGACTTTGGCTCTGCCAAACCTCAAAATCAATTAAATAATGCTATTGGTACATATTGGTATATGGCACCAGAACTATGGCTGGGATTATATGGTGACAATAAGGATTTAAAAGCTAAAGTCAGTGCGAAACTCGATGTTTGGTCGATGGGTTGTGCCCTTTGGGAATTGATGAATCACAAGTTCGTTCCTTGGACAACAGCTTTCCCCGACTGTCGCTTAGGTGCCACTTTTGAAGATCACAAAAAATCCAAAGCCATTGCAATCTTAAGCGATCCAAAGACGTTCCCCGAACCTAAAGATCAAAATACTCTTGAATGGCTCATTTGGAAGATGTTAAGGCCCAATCCTGATGAACGCTACTCCGCACAAGAAGCTTTGAATGCCTTAGAAGCCTTGGATGCTTTTAAATAAATAATTTTTGAGTCACGTTCGGTATAATATTACCTGCGCTTAACGCAATTTAACAAAATTTGGTAAATATTGTAGTAATATCTTTTTGCTAATTGTATTTTATGTTATTATTAGTTTTTTTATAATCAAAAGTGAGTTTATGTTTACTAATGTAATTTCTGTTGGAATTGATTGCAATTTTCAAAGACCATATTTGAATCCACAACTTTCTACATACGAAAGTGAGGTAACACATTTAACAAACTCCGATCCTAAAGATGCAGATCTTAATCAGACTTCAAAACGAACTAAAAGAGAAGAAAAAAAAATCGGCCACGTTGTGGATGGTATCTTTTTTAGCGGAAAGCTCTCTAAAGAAACTATTGATACAGCCTTACTTTTAAGCAAAGAAGCGATTTTTGACGTATATAAAAATGAAAAGGGTGAAGCCGCAAAAAAAATAAGCGAAAATAATGAATTTTGTTTTTTATTTAACTCAATCATTAATAAAAACTTTAAGAAGTTTGAACAAGAAACTCAGAAGCTGTTAACACAAACGGATGCAAGGATTCAAAATAAATTGCAAGAAGCCTTAATAGCTAAATTGGCCTTTTCTTCGCTCCTATCTGAAAGTCAGCCTCTCCTGCACTTAGGTAAAAAGCTCACTCAACTGAGCGCTAGCTATTCTGTTTTGGAAAGTTTTAATGAAACGCCATTGACTCTAATTAATGTCAAAGATCTAGGTCGTGGTAGTAATAAAAAGGCCACCTGGCAGTTGATTTTTGAAACAGGTAAAAGTATTGCACAGTTAAAAACCAAATTAAGTGGTCCCAATATTTCTAAAGAACAGGCCGTCCAGAACAAATTTTCTGCTCGCAGGGAAGCTGATATGCTTCATCAAGTTAATGGCCTTCCTCACGTTGTTAACACCTATATGATCACCTACTGCTCTTCAATGAAAGCCAATCAACAAATTTCTGAACATCAAATCCTCTTAATGGAGCTTTTTCCTAAAGGGAATCTATTTGATTTCTTGAACAAGGCTAAATTAAACAATAAGCAAAAATTCCATATTATTCACGGTTTACTTACTGGATTAGTGGCTATTCATAGCAGAAATGTTGTTCATTGTGATCTCAAATCGACAAATTTTTTGGTAAAAGAAGAACCTAATGATCCAGATAACTACTACGTCGCCATCTCAGATTTCGGATTGGCTCGTAAGGCTGATGATTTAAAAAATGCTATCACCACTTATTGGTATATGGCGCCAGAACTTTGGGATGCAGAGCTGAAGAAAAAGGCAACTGCTAAGCTTGATGCTTGGTCCATGGGATGTATCTTATGGGAGTTAGTGAGTTCTAAGTGGCTTCCTTGGGCGTTGAAATTTCCTAACTGGCCGAATACCTTCGAAGCTCACAAATCATCTGAGGGATTTAAAATCCTAATGGATCCAAACACATTTCAAGAACCAAAAGATAAAAATACCCTTAATTGGATCATTTGGAAAATGCTCAGAATCGATCCAGAGCAGCGTTTTTCTGCACAAGAAGCTTTGAATGCCTTGGAAAAGATTGGTCCGAAGAGCTAATTCGGTATAGATCAACCATCCTGCTGATAATTCGCAGATTTATATAGATTTGTAGATTGAACTAATAAAATCTTTTTATTAATTAATTGTTGTGATATTATAGTCTTTTTTAATAATTAATTAGATGTAAGCATGTATAATAATATTAATTTGCTTGGAACGAGCCATTTCTTTTTTCAGGAGCCAGATTTGAATGTACCCTTAGTAAAAAAGAGTGAAATAGTCGATTTAACAAACTGCGAGCCAACAGATGAGGACCTCAAGCAAGATTCTAAACGAGTAAAAAAAGAGGAGGAGAAAGAGATTCCTCTTATTATTAACGGCATCTTTCTAAATGGGCGGCTCTCTTCTGGTAGCATCGATTCCGCTTCGCTCATATCCAAGGAAAGAATTTTTGAATTAGATCGCAAAGAAACTCATAAAATCATTAAAGAACTACAAAAAAAAAGCGAAATTGGCGCTTTATTTGAAAAGTTCGTTAACGAAAAAATCCATTTGGCGAAGCAAAAAAGTCAGGGAATATTAGATAAATTGCAGCCGAATATCGAACTGATTTTTATGCAAGCGTTAATTGCTCACATGACTTTTAGTTTAAGTAAGTCAGAAAGTCAGCCCATTGTGCATATAGGAAAAAAATTTAATAAGCTCTCAGCAACCTTTTCCGTTTGTGGATTGTCTCTTACGTTAATTAAAATCGAAAATCTCGGTCAAGGAACCTTTAAAAAAGCCACCTCGCAGTTAATTTTTGAAACAGGGGAAGGCATTGCTCAACTAAAAGCAAAATTAAGCGGTCCAAAAATTAATCAAGGCCAAGCCTTCTCTAATAAATATACAGCGCAAAGAGAAGAGAATTTTCTTAAGCTTGTCAATGGCCTTCCGCATATTATTAAAACCTACTCGATTAGCTACAGCTCTTCAATGAAAAACGAGCAAATTTCTGAACATCAAATTATCTTTGCGGAGCTTTTTCCAGAAAAAAATCTATCCGATTTTTTAAGAAAAGTTTCCCTAAGTGATAAACAGAAATTAAGCGATAAACAGAAATTTCATATTTTCCATGGCCTTCTTGAAGGTCTTGCAGCTCTGCATGCAAAAAATATTGTTCATTGCGATCTCAAATTATTAAATTACTTAGTAAAAAAAGAGTCCGACGATTCTGATAACTACTACGTCGCCATTGCCGATTTCGGATTGGCCCGCAAGGCCAATGAATTAAGCTCTGTTATTTCCACTTATTGGTACATGGCTCCAGAGCTTTGGGATACAGAGCTTAAGGAAAAGGCTACTGCTAAACTTGATGTATGGTCGATGGGGTGTTCTTTTTGGGAAATAGTGAATTATCCAACAAAGTTAGCTTGGGCTACAAAATTTCCTCCCGGAAACCCCTCTTATCAACTTCGCAAAGAGTCGGAAGCCGTCGCTATGATAAAAAATCCAAAAACTTTTGCTGAACCGCAAGATAAAAAAACACTTAATGGACTTATTTGGAAAATGTTAAGAACTGATCCAGCTGAACGTTACTCGGCGCAAGAAGCTTTGGAAGCATGCAGAGAAATTGAATTTCCAGAAGTAATTTTTTAGCAGGTTGCTTTAATAATTATTAATTATTTTATATTGCGTTATTGTTTTCTTTAAAATAAAAAAAGTGTGTTTATGCAAAATAATACAATCATTTTTAATGATTCATCCTTTCAAAAACCCTACTTGAATGCACAACTTTCGGCAATAGAAGGTAAAGTAATGCATTTAACCAATTTCGATACATCTTTCTGTCGGCCCAGTAAACGAGCCAAAAGAGAAGAAAAAGAAAAAACCGGGAAGATTGTTAATAATATTTATGTTTGTGAAAAGATGTTTAATCAAAGCATTGAACAAGAGAAGATTTTAAGTAAAAATGCCATTTTCGACTTATTTATAGATAAAAACTTTAAAATCGTTAAAAAGGTAAATGAAGACAGTGAAATGGCTGCTTTATATGACTCTATTATCAAAAAAAAAATCGATCAAGCTAAAGAAAAAAACTTAACGATTTTACAACGAAAAAATTTAATTCCAAAGCTAGTTAAGATTTTTCGTGAAGCCTTAATTGTTAAAACCGCTTTGTCTTCACATTTATCAGAAACACAACCCCTTTTGCACTTAGGAAAAAAGTTCAGCAAACTGACTGCAAGTTTTTCTGTTTTGGAAGGAATAAATAAATCTCCGCTTACATTGATTAAAATCGACTTTTTGGGAAAGGGCACTTGTAAAAAAGGCACTTGGCAACTGATTTTTGAAACAGGTCAAAGTATCGCCCAGCTAAAAACTAAATTGAGCGACCCTAACCCCCAAAAAGCCAAAAAGAACACGCGGCTAGCGCAAGAAGAGGCCCAGATTCTCCAACAGGTTAATGGTCTTCCCAATGTCGTGAAAACTTATGGAATTTCTTATTGTTCTTCTTTGAAAGGCAACAACGAAATTTCTCTTCATCAGATCCTCCTCATGGAGCTTTTTCCCGAAGGAACTCTTTATCAGTTAGTACAAAAAAATAGTTTAGACGATAAGCAAAAATACCACATTGCTCAAGGATTGCTAAGAGGCCTGGCCGCTATCCATAAAGTCGGCATTGTACACTGTGATCTTTCGCTATCGAACCTATTGGTAAAAAAAGACCCGGACAATCCTAATTACTACTATGCTGCCATTACAGATTTCGGATTAGCTTTTACGGAAAATGATTTGCGAGATGCTGTTACCACTTACTGGTATATGGCCCCGGAACTTTGGGGTGATAAAAAAAAGGCTACCTCTAAACTCGATGTCTGGTCGATGGGTTGTTCGCTATGGAAGTTAATGAATTACCCAAAAAACCTTCCTTGGATTGAAAAATTTCCAGACCCGAAAGAAGATTCGATCGAAGCTTACAAAAAATCGGAAGGATTTAAAATCCTGATGGATCCAAAGACGTTCCCCGAACCTAATGATCAAAATACTCTTGCTTGGATCATTTGGAAGATGTTGAGAATCGATCCAGAGCAGCGTTTCTCTGCAGAGGAGGCCTTGAATGCCCTGGAAAAGATTGATCGCAAGAGTCTATAGAACTTAAGGCTTACTGTGAGGGTTCTTTTTGAGGATATTTGGAGATCAATTTTTGATAGTCAAGGCATGCTAAGCGAATGACTTCGTAAGCTTCTTCTTTGTTATAAAAATCTGCAATATGCACCTTGCTATGCTCATCTCTTTCAGGGGCATCTTTATAGGTCAGAAAATAATGGCGCAGCCTTTCGATAAGACTGATCGGGCATTCGCTAATATCGTTGAACTTTTCGTATACAAAATCGTCAACCATCACCCCAATAATTTTGTCATCGGCTTGATCGCCATCCAGTAAGCGAAAACCGCCAATGGGAAGCACTCTTACGATGATGTCGCCGCGCACGATAACTCTTTCGGTAAAGACACAAATATCTAAAGGATCGCCATCGCCAACAATGCCGGATCGTTTTGTTTTTTCTTTGCAAAAATTTGCGACATGTTCCCCTGCATAAGTTTGCGGAAGCAGTCCATAGAGCGTTGGACAAAGGCTTGAGTATTTTTGAGGCCTGTCGACTTTAAGAAGCCCTGTCGTTTTATCCAATTCATATTTAACGGTATCGGTAGGCACCATCTCGATGTAGCAGTTAACGATTTTGGGAGCGTCCTCACCCAAAGTCAGCCCATGCCAGGGGTGTGAGCGGTAAAGCATGTTTTGTGGGAGAGATGATGGCATTTTGTGTTTCTTCTAAAAATAAACGTTTTGATGGGCGCCTTTCAAGACATCCTCTTTTAATCTCGATTTACGCCAAGCGATTTTAGAAAGCAAGAGAATAGAAAAAACGATCAAAGTAAATTGGAGCTAATTTTTGATTAGAATATCTTCAAAATGTGTTAATCGTTAACTAAGCAAAAACGAAATTAAGCTTTCATGTGGGGTTTAAGGGGCTCAGCCCCTTTTTGGAGTGCGCGTACGGCAAACTACATACCTGAGCAAAGATATTTTGCCGTACCGCTTTTTTATAGAGCGTCGTAGATACGAAATGTATCGATTTCTAGATTATACCACTAAGATGTAAAAAAAATAATTTATTGTCACTTCTGCAATTGTATCGAAAGCCTTGGGGCTTTCGGACCGCCCAAATGCCAATTTTTGAATCACGTTCGGTATATGCAACGCCATTTTAAATTGAAAATTAATTTTCTGGGTCTGTAAGATTCTGCTCCTTAATAAATAAGGAGAAATTTAGATGTCGCAATCAGTAGTCTTAGTGACCGGTTCATCAACAGGGATCGGTTTGGCTACGGTCAAACAACTTGCTGAGGCAGGATATCGCGTTTATGCCACCGTGCGCAATCCAGGCTGTTCGCCAGAACTCCAAGCGCTTGCAGCAACTCTCAATAACGTCATCATCGAATTAATGGATGTGACTTCAATTGATTCCGTAAACCAAACAGTAAGTAAGATCAATATTAAAGAAAAAAGAATCGACGTATTGATCAATAACGCAGGCTTTGGTGTTTATGGGCCTTCTGAAACCCATTCAATAAATCAGATCAAACAACTTTTTAAGACAAATGTTTTGGGAGTTGTCCATCTGACTAAAGCTGTGCTCCCTATAATGCGCAAGCAGAATCACGGTACTATTGTTAATCTTAGCAGCGTTGCCGGAGTCATTCCTTCCGGAAACATTCCTCATTATGCAGCCTGTAAGGCCTATGTCGAGCATTTGTCAGCATCGGATCGATTGCATCTTGCCAAGTGGAATATCAAAGTCATTTTGATTCAGCCAGGACCGGTTGTCACAAATTTTATAGGACGAACAAAGGACGGCGAAAGCTTTACTCAGGAGGAAAATCCCTATAAAGAGACGATCTCTTCCAATCGCAAAGCATGGGAAAAAATGATGGAAGAGGGACAGACCCCAGAAGAAGTCGCGAAAGTCATCAAAATGGCCTTGGAATCTTCAAATCCAAAGCTGTGGTATCAGACAAGTCAAGTTATATCCGATAAGATAGCCAAGCATCATATCGATATAACCGGCAATGGCCGGGTGCCCCAGCCGACTTCTCTTACAACCAAATCCATTCATGCAATCAAAACGCAGATTCAGATAACTCCCAACAGCAAATTATAATACTCATGAAATGATGTCGCCAGTTCCTGGCTCACAACTTGTCATCATATGTCCCGTGGGTTCCTAGCGTCACCCACGGCTAACTTCTGTAGCCGCTTTCGCGGCAATTTACCGCTTTGGCGGTTTTTAAAGTCGCGAAGCGACGACAGAATCGAGCCGTGGGTGACGTTAGGAACCCACGGTTTATTGTAGATAAGACCAGGAGCCACGGTGCTGATTAAGATCACCGACTTGCGCGACGTTTTGCTACAATTATAAGATCAACAAACTAGGAAAAATTGTACTTAAAATAAACTTTTCATGTAAAAACACTTTTTTTAGATTCGCGATCTACAGAGTCATATTGAAATATTAAGGAAGCATCATGAAAAATTTAAGAGTTCTCTTATTTTTGCTACTTCTCCTGTGTAATTTCAAACATGTAATTGCAAATGATCTATTTACTGAAATTCCACAGACAGGCCCCAATCTCATTGTGAGTTTGGGATCCCATTGCGAAGTTGCTGCATACTTAAGACAAGCCGGTTTAAGAAGCGAAGCTTATCCTTTCGATTGGCTGACGACTTTCGATCATACTCTTTTTGCATCCTTAATTTACAATGACTTCGCTTATTTTATGGATGCGCGATTTCTTTACCAATATCCCTACGGTAATGTAGTCAATTGGTGTTATCAAATTGATTTTCGCCACGATTGGCCATATTCAGACATCAATTTCGCAAAATATTTTCCCGAGATTCGGAAAAAATATGAAAGACGTATCGAACGCTTTAGAAAACTCAACCGACATTATGGTAAAGTTTATTTCGTTAGGGCAGCTTATGATCTTAATCTAGATCCCTTCCTTCCTACTGTAACTAGCCAATGCACGAGAATTGAAATTTCAGACGCTGAGATTCTCCGAAACACGCTATACGAGAAATTCCCAAATTTGGATTTTACGCTTGTTATTGTTAATTATATCGAAGAAGAGACCCCAGATATTATTGGATTAGAGAAGGTCATTGAATTTAAAGTCCGGAAAGGTTATCGGACAGAAGATTATAGCCGTTTATTTCAGTTATTAAAGAATGGTCAGCTTTAAGTATACCATTTTTGAGTCATGTTCGGTATACTTCATTTTTTTTCAGATTATTTTATTTTACTGGAATTTCAAATTTCCACCCAGTTTTCAAAAATCTAACGGGCAGGGAAGGATTGAAAAATTCCGCGGCCCTGCTAAGATTGGATTCAGTGCGTATCAAAAAGTTGCATCTGGAAAGAAGTAAGCAATCTATCAATGCTTCTTTGCCTTTTTGATAATTGCTATCGGAGGTTTGAGAATGAACAGCCAATCCATTACTTGAACGAAAGGCATTTGTGTAAACGACCGGACAAGAAAACCTCTGCGTGATATAATCTAAAAAAGCTTGTTCGTCTGTCGCGATGAAAATTCGATAATTATTTTGCTGATCAATAGGAATCGTTTGGATGGTTTCTTGAATAGCCTCTGCCATTGACTCAAAGGATAATCTATTAACTTCTAATGCTACTTTATCCGTACCTCTGTAATGAACCCCAATAACATAACTATTCGTAAATTGTTCTGCGATAAATTGGTCGACTTCATGCAAAATATATGGCTTAATGTGAACGTATTTTTGAATAAGTTCATTAGCTCTTTGACGAGGCATATTAATCAAGGTATTAAACCCAAAACCCACAGTTTCTTCGACAGAAATATAGTAAGGAATCCAAGGATTTTTAGGGACAATTGCTAGCGGTTCAAAGAAATATTCCCACCAATTAATACCCACAGATGGTTCATAATAGAAACCAGAATTGAGATTGACCCAGATGCCGCCATAGTGACCCTTTTCGAAAAAATCCAATACGCCTAAAGTTATCAGAAAAACGGCGAACATTCCATGAGGAACCGTAGGACCATCTAATACAAGCAGGACATTTTTATTAGAAGGATCATATGCCTTTTCAACAGCCTTAAGAGGAAAGATAAAAACTAAGAAAAATAAAAAAAAAGTTAGCGTTGTTATATACACAAATTTCTTAATCATCTTTACTTCCTTTTAATTTTTCAGCGTTATCACGCAGGCAGTAATGGGGAATATTTGAAATATTTATGCAATCTATCGACATTAAGTCAATCCGAAAAAATTCAAAAAACCTTTCTTACTATTGTTAGGTAACGCTTTGTACTCTCGTTTTCTTAACGAATAGTTTTCTTTTTGTGAAAAAAAAATTTTTTTCATTTTGGTTGAAAAAAAATAAATTCACTATTACTTTTACTTTCAAATTTTAGCAAAGCCCTGTCACTTAACTACCGCCTAAAATAGGAGTTTTTTTATGCAATGGCTCGGAATTTGTTTCTTTCTACTTTGCTCGACAAATCTCGTTGCTTTTTCTACAAATGAAACATCTTTCTTCTCCATCGATGAATCTAACTTTGAAGAAAATAAAATTTTGGTACAGAAAAATTTAAGTAGTGTCTCTAGAAGTACTCAAGCAGGTGAAATCGTTGATTTCGGATCGTATTATCCAATTGAATCTGGATATTATTATTTATTCAATATGGAGGCATGGAGATCAGGATTTTATGCTTTCAATTATGCCCCAGAACTCACTTTATTTTTTGCACGTTTGCAAAAGGGTTTTCATATCAATACTGCTGTTGAAACGGGTACTTTTTTTGGAGGGACGACAGCTGCATTTTCATACCTTTTTGATGAGATACACACGATTGAAATTCAAGAGTCGACATTTTTAGAATCAAAGCAGAGACTTAAAGAATTTCCTAATGTTCATTGCTACCTTGGAAGTTCTGAGCAAGTTCTAAGCCAACTTCTTCCCTCTCTAGATGATAAACGAGTCCTTTTTTACTTAGATGCTCATTGGCAATCATACTGGCCCTTACTTCAAGAAATCGAGGAAATCAGCAAAACTCACAGGGATAATTGCATAATTGTTATCGATGATTTTAAAGTGCCCGGCAGAGCTGATATTCCCTACGATGCTTATGGAGTTCATGAATGTTCGCTTGAATATATACAGTCGCAACTAAATAAAGCTTTTAGTTCCTATCTCGTTTACTATCTTATTCCTAAAAACAAAATTTCTCGCGCGAAAGCAGTTATAATTCCAAAAAAATGGATGCAACCCCAAATAAATTAAACATGTTTAATCAGATATTTATCGTTGAAATTTTTTTAAAAAAACATAAGGGGATTAGATGCAAATATTAATATATATATCTTTAGCATTACTAAATTTATTTAGCGTTAATCTCTATGCAGACCCTTATGTTTCGGTAAAAGTCTTCGGCGATAGTCACTCAAGAGAATTCAACAATATTCCAGGTTGTACGGTACATTGGATCGGTCCGGTAACTATGCATCGCATAGGACGTGACGGTGTCACTTTTTTATATCTACCGTCTTGGGGAGTTTTAGAAGGGGAAGTGGCCGTTTTTTCATTTGGAGAAATTGATGTACGTTGCCATCTTGGGATGCAAAGAGATCTATATAACCGTTCCCTTGATGAGGTGATCGACACTTTGGCAGTGTGTTATTTCAATACAATTTTAATAAACCGAAGCGCTTATGATAATTTAAGATGCATTGTTTATTCAGTAACGCCTCCCACGTCAAATGGCTTAAATCCAGCCTATCCTTATTATGGCACTCTGGAAGACAGAGTGATGATCACAAAAAAATTAAATAAAAAATTAGCTGATTTATGCAGCCTAACAGGAGTAACTTTTCTCGACGTCTATGATGATTACGCCAATTCTGAAGGCTCTTTGAATTATGCTCTTAGTGATGGACATGTTCATATTCGAACAGAATGCAATCAAGCTATTCAACAAAAGCTATTTCAAATTCTTTATCCCTAAAATTTTTTATCCCTCAATTTTTTTTAAATAGTGATTCATGATGATTTCCTTTGGATTGAAACTCTTAACCACCCTTTTCTGTGCATCTCTTCTAGCATTTGATGAAAACGGTTTTTCGGATGAGTACCTTGAGGAGAGTCGTTTCTTTTTTTATAATGAACATTTTATTGAAAATGCCAATCTGAAAACGTTTGATATTTTCGAAGAAGCTCGTCAAGACAGAGAGCTATTTTGGGCCAAGCAAGCAGAGTGCCTTGATTGGTTTAAACCCTGGAATAAAACCTTAGAATGGAATCCACCTTATGCAAAATGGTTTATAGATGGAAAATTAAATGCTTGTTATAACTGCCTCGATAGACATATGCAGACATCCATACGGAATAAAACAGCAATCATATGGGAAGGGGAGCGCGGTGAGAGCAAGACTCTCTCTTACGAAGACTTATTTTATGAAGTCAATAAGTTCAGCAATGTGTTGAAATCGTTAGGAGTTCAAAAAGGAGATCGCGTCGTTATTTACCTTCCAATGATCCCTGAAGCCGTTATTTCAATGCTAAGTTGCGCGCGCATTGGCGCTATTCATATAGTTGTATTCGCAGGATTCTCTGCAGACTCTTTAAAAGATCGCATTTTAGATGCTGAAGCTAAACTTGTCATTACTGCAAATGGAAGCTTTCGCAAAGGAAAAATTGTCAATTTAAAAGATACTGTGGATCAAGCAGTTCAAGGATGTGCTTGCGTACAAAATGTCGTCGTCGTCAATCATACAGAAAATGCCGTTCATATCCAAGATGGCCGGGATCTTTGGTATGATTTTTTAATGCAGAACGCTATGGAAAACTGCCCAGCTGAAGAAATGGATGCTGAAGATATACTTTTTATTCTTTACACATCGGGCTCTACAGGCAAACCAAAAGGAATAGTCCATACTACCGGCGGTTATTTGGTAGGAGCTACAATGACCACACGTTGGGTATTCGATATTAAGCCTTCAGATACTTATTGGTGCACAGCCGATATTGGTTGGATCACAGGCCATAGCTATATTATCTATGGACCGCTTGCCAATGGAATGACTCAGTTTCTTTATGAAGGGGCGATCGATTGGCCGGAGCGTAACCGATTTTGGAAATTGATTGAAAAAAATAGAGTTACAATCCTTTACACAGCGCCTACAGTGATTCGCACATTTATGAAATGGGGAGAAGATTGTCTTAAAGGATGCGATCTTTCAAGTTTAAGGCTCTTAGGATCTGTCGGTGAGCCCATTAATCCTGAAGCTTGGATGTGGTATTACAAGCATGTAGGTAAAGAAAAATGCCCTGTCGTAGACACCTGGTGGCAAACAGAGACCGGCAGCATTATGATTGCAGCAATCCCAGGGTTAACACCGCTAAAACCGGGAAGCGCTACCTTGCCTCTGCCTGGTATTGAAGCGGCGGTTCTAAATGATGCCGGAGAAGCGTCCCAGGCTGGATATCTTGCCTTGACTTCGCCTTGGCCTTCAATGTTAAGAGGTATTTACAATAATCCACAACTTTATGAACAAACCTATTGGAAAAAATGGGGTGGACAATATTACTTCACAGGCGATGGCGCTAAGATTGATCAAGAGGGCTATTTTTGGCTGATGGGACGTGTGGATGATGTGATAAACGTATCAGGACACCGCTTAGGCACCATGGAGATTGAAAGCGCTCTTGTCGATAATCAATGCGTTGCCGAAGCTGCCGCTATAGGCATCTCTCATCCCATCAAAGGACAAGCCATCGTCGCCTTTGTCATCCTAAAGGAGGGCGTTCTCGCTGATAAAAATTTGGAAGATGCTCTCAAAGAGCATATAGTCAAAAAAATTGGTGCAATTGCCAGGCCGGAAAAGATCATTTTCATTTGCGATCTTCCAAAAACCCGCAGCGGCAAAATTATGCGACGTCTACTTCGCGATATTGCAGAAGGAAGAGTGTTGGGGGATGTCACGACTTTGTCTGATCCCACCGTCATTAATGAAATTAAAAGCAAATATCAAGAAGATTAAAATTGAACACTCTCTGCGATTACGCCTTCTATTGACACTCTTTATAACTTTTAAAACGAAATGAAAATGTTTAAACATCAAAATTACTCTTGGATTGAGCTGCAGAAGCGTTATATATTCATCATTGTAATATTGATAGAGTTTTTTTGCGTCAATCCCTACATAGAGGCAAAAAGCGTTTACGTCTTTCCCTGGTGGAAAATTTTCTCTAGCGATGAGGAATTTTTTGTCGAAAATCCAGCGGGAGGATATGCTTCTATCGCCATTCCATTAAGAGATGCTCTCAATAAGCTTGGGCATCAATTGCATGCAGTCAGTTCCTTGCATGATTTGTATACTGCCGATTATGTCGCAACTTTTCACTATCCTGCCGATTATGAACCGCAGGTTATGCAGTGTTTGGAAAGTTTACCCTCGGAAAAGTTACTTCTCTATATCTGGGAAACGCCAATTTATATGCTTAGCGCTTATGACAAAAACCGTCATCAATACTTTTCTAAGATTTTTACTTGGAGTGATTTCTGGGTTGACAACGTTAAATATTTTAAGTTTGTGTATCCTTCGTTAAAAGCGCCTATGCGCAGGGATTTAATTCCGTTTAATGCAAGAAAGCTTTGTACTCTCGTGGCTCATTGCCGAACCTCTTCCCATTACGGTGAATTGCAAACGCAGCGCAATAACATTGTTTCTTTCTTTGAGAGAAAGCATCCTCAAGATTTTGATGTGTATGGTCAATGGTGGCCGTCTACCTATAAAACCTATCGAGGCCCTGCTGGAAATAAATTAGATCTTCTGAATCATTATAAATTCTACATTTGTTATGAAAATAGCGCTTTTTCAGGATACATCACCGAAAAAATTTTCGACTGCTTCTATTCAGGCTGCATCCCTGTATACCTTGGAGCACCTGATATTGATAACTACATTCCTAGTAGTTGTTATATCGATAGAAGATTATTTGCTTCAGATCAAGATCTGTATAAATTTTTAAAGAATATGCCTGAGGATTTGTATCAAGCCTATCTTGCCAATATTCAGGAATTTTTGAAATCCGATGAAGCTTTTCTGTTTTCGACAGAATATTTTGTTCATTCGTTCATTTCAGCCATATTCCCCGAATACGATAAGGACCTTGTTTTTACGAAAGAGCAGCAGGATCGTTTAGCAAAAATGCGTGCTTGCATCAAGGTTTGCCCAACTTACTAACTTTAGTCTTATGATGCTATATCATTCGATCATGAGCCACTCTTTTGGAATCAGATCGCTTGTATTGGCTCCTACGCGCTCTGTGAACCAATTTTTCGGTGCGATCACGATCTTATCGGGGTTTTTATTTAAGTAAGCTGCCCACCATGAAAAACTGGAGTTGGAGATGATATTATGGCGGCACATGCTCATAAGAAAAAAATCATTGTAATGCGTATCGCCTTCGATGAATCGCATATGCGGCCGCAGTCCTCGCAAGTGTTGTTTACACCAAGGAATGTTGTCAGAAAAAATTATGAAGGAGGAATAATAGGGGAAAAATGCCATGGCCTTTTCCACATATTTTCGTCCATTTAAATGATACCATTGATGATTTGGATCATTTTGCATATAGGTTCTGACGTGTATGGATACAGTATTTTCGTTGAAAATAATTTCTGAGTATCGCGTTTGGAGATCATGAAGAATGTATTCATGCGGAGAGAATAATTCGATAATCTCTTTTTTATATTTTGCGAAATATTTTTCTGATTGGAAATACCCTTGTATGCGCATGTTAGGATAATAAGGTATGGGAGAGTACGTGAATGTAGGCTCATCATAATAATAGGAGATGTTAGTATCGGGATCGGAAACATCAACGCGCCAAAGAACGGCGTTTCGGTTGGTGGGAATTTCCCATTCCTGAAGATATTTAAGTTCCGGCACAATGACTTTAGCTCCATTATCCAATGCCAAGCTTGTTGCAGCGGCTATTTGGAACAGCTGATTGCCTAGTTGTCCCGTCAGCTTGGGCATAACATATGGCTTATCTGCCCAAACTGATTGAACACTGAAAATCAAAGTGATTAATAAAAGTCTAATGGAATTCATAACTGTACCGTTTTTTGCATAGCTTCTTTTAGCAAAGGAACAAAGCGTTGGATGCTTAAGTCTTGTTCAGAATTTCCAAGCTTCAATATCCAATCAATAAAGTCTTGTGGATAGGGATCATCCGTATTTTTACGGCGATCAACTTTGACGTTAAAGAAGAAATCAAGAGTCCTAAACCAATAATGATTGAGTTGGATGCGAAGGATATTAATGTTTGCTAAACTAAATGGGGGTACAACTTTTTTGGCGCCATCAATACTCAGATAGCCCGGGAGCAAATTGCAGTAATGGGAACTCGTAATTGGAAAGGAAACATGATTGGGTTTTACAATTGCTTTGACAAAACTATTGCTACTCCAATAACTATTAAAATATGTGGGAAATTTGTAAGTAAGAGCTTCGATAATCAAGGCATCTTTAGGAAGCGATTGTATGTTGGAAGTTCCAAACAACTGCCAATTGATCAAAATTTGGCTAAACTTTTCGAATTCCTGTAAGAATGTAATCATGTCGTCGCATTGTTGGGGCACAAGAAATTCATCGATATCGATAATGGCAAGCCAATAAGTGGTGTCTGTAGCTTTTGTTATTCCATCAGCATATGCTGTCAATTGACATGCAGGATAATCAACATATGGCCAATCAATAAGCTCAACTTCGCCTATTTCAATATAGGGTTCAAGAACTTCTAAATAATGATCTGTGCTGCGATTATTGTAGAGCCAAAAATGCTCTACTCCCAGAAGCTTATGATATTCGATCCATTCTTTAAGATAATCAGCTTCATTTTGAAAAATTGCGCAAACACTCAAATAATAATCTGTTTCTGACGATGTTATCTTAAGATCTCTAGCTTCATGCATCCCTTCAATATTGCCTTTACTAGGATAAGTTGCCTCCACGGATCTACAGAATAATATTCCAAAAAAAACCAGAAATAAAAAAAACTTTGGAAAGTGTTTCATTGATAGACTCCCATTTAAAAAATGAGAATTCTATGCAAATGTCATTATTATTCAAATGATTTTCCAAGCGGCGCGCATACTCCAAAACTTCGATGAAAAGTCATTGACGTGAATCAATTCATCTGTCAAATATTTTCTGAAGTAACATTTTCAAATCTAGCAACTCGGACTTGTAAACACAAACAAGAAAGGAAACGTTTTTTATGGCTTTATGGCGATTGGCTTTGAGATCTTTGGTGACTTGTTTTTTATGTTTAATGCCTTCTTTTCACATTCTGGAGAGCGTAGTCAAGCTTGCCGTTATTAACATATTTTTATTCACACCACTGTTGGCATCAGCGGTAAACGTTCCACCGCCGGTAGCAATTCCAAAACAATTATATAATGCTTTTACATATTATGGTCTGATTCCCGTGGTTTATCTATACCGCAATGATTCCCGATCTAGTGATCAGCCTATTATCTACGATCCAGCTCAAGTTGATTTTTTTATTTCAAAGGCTGAAGCCAAACAGGTGATGTATTATGGGATGACGGATGTATACTTATATCAAGCTTTAGATAAGTATATTGATTGCATTGCGGGTAAAAACGTTGCCGTCATGGGTTCTGAGATCCCGTGGTATGAAAGCATTTTATTAGCTTATGGGGCGAAACCCACGACAATAGAATACAATAAGATCATCAGCACCGATCCAAGACTAGAAATTTTTACAGTTGATGAATATGAAGCAAATCCTAAAACCTTTGATGCCGTGCTCTCTATTTCCAGTTTTGAACATGATGGGCTAGGACGCTATGGCGATCCTGTTAATCCCATAGGAGACTTAATCGCGATGGGAAAAACCAAAAAAATGTTGAACGATGACGGCCTTTTGTTTTTAGCAGTTCCGGTAGGGCAAGACTGCTTAGTTTGGAATCTGCATCGCGTTTATGGTAAATTGCGGCTTAAAGCTCTGCTGCAAGGCTGGCGCATTTTAGGATATTTTGGTTTTTCATCGGAGAATCTTGAGCAGGATGCCTGGGCTCAAGCACATCAACCTGTCTTTGTATTGAAACCAATAAAATAAAGAATAGAATTTAAGAAAATTGTCGGACGACAACAGCTAGAACATCAAATGAGTTTGATGTTCTAGCTTGATAATAAATTTCAATAATTTGCTTTGTGATTGATGCCAGAAGTGAGAAGTCCGCCTTCAGCGATTTTAGTTAAAGATTTATCAGCATTGGCTTCTTCGTCCAATGTTTCCTGAAGGAGTTTCTTGACTTTATCAAGTCCCAATTCCTTAGCAAAGGTGCGCAGAGTTCCATACACAGAGATTTCGTAATGTTCAATGCGTTGTGCTTTTGAAATTAAAGCGGCGTCGCGAATTGAAGATTCTGGAAACTCGTTAAGAGCTTCTTTACATTCCTGAATCAACCCTTCCATCGCTTCGCATTTTTCACTCTTGGGCTCAAGTTGAAGCAAATGGAAAATCTTCTTTAAGCGTTCAACGTGATTTTTTGTCTCTCCAAAATGCGTTTCAAAGGCTTCTTTTAGTTTCGGCGACTCTGCAGCATCAACCATTTTCGGTAGAGCTTTGATAATTTGTTCCTCAGCATTTAATAGATCTTTTAATTCACTAATAAAAAGCTGATTTAAATTTTCTTTCTTCATATTCCTCCTCTAAAGATTAAAGAAACTATTTATTTTTTTTGATTACGAGCTGGTTGTCTATACGGGAAGTTCCGTCTACAGCCTTAGCTTTATTGGCAATCGAAGTTTTTTCTTGTGGAGTGTTGACTACGCCGCGTAAAGTGACAATGCTTTTAATTGTGATGATTTTGATATTCTTAGCATTTATTCCAGTCATATTTGATAGATGTCAATTTGTCAAATAATTTATTTAATGTTATCTCTAGTGATGAGAAGAAAATTTCATTAAACACTGAATGTTAAACTGTTTGATATGGAAAAACTCATTTCACCTTCTTATACAGAAAACTATACCGGGCGCAGTTTTTAACAGATATTAAAAGATGTTCTTCGATACCATGTCGATGAACTATTTTTAAATTATTTGGAATCCTCATTGAAGAAAAATGAGTTAGAAAGAAAATATGTTGAGACGATCCAAGAGGCTATTAATAAGTTAAAGCAGAATCTTCAAATCTTTAAAACAGAAAGTTCAAGGATTACATAAAGTTCCAGAAGACGATGATTTCAAGAAGATAGAGCAAAAGGACGATGCAGGTCCCAATTATTGTCGCTTGTAGGCGTTTTTCTTTCTCAGGTGACAACCACCATCCTAGGAAAAAGATGGCGATAGGCATCATCGGCCAGGAAATTAAAGTTACGCTGATAGCATTGCCAATAAAAGTGCCCAAGGATATGTCAAGCCCTTGGAGTAATGGATTCAGAAATCTTAATTCAAGCATAACGATAGGGAAAAGAACCAGTAAAATAATCATGGTCTGTTTCCATAAAGGCGGGGACTCTCCGACTTTTGCAATAGAAGCAAACCACCCTGAATAAGGAGATATCACACGATGAGTTTCTAGCGATGTAATTAAAGGCGCCGATTCCTTCAAAACTGCTAGCCGTTCAGAAGACTTTAACCACTGATCTAGACTTCTGGCGGTGTCAAATTGCAAAAGAGTAATCCAATAACGGCCGCGATTATGAACCGGGGATTGAACATAGACTCCGCGAAATCCAGGAAATTTTGCTTCGACCTGATGCATTTTAGCACTCCATTCCCGATAAGCGCTTTCCTTCTCAGGGTTTACTTCGGCGATGATGACTTCCGTAACACCGTTATGTAAGTTTGCTTCATTTGCTGATGCCTCTTGAATGCCATCCTCCGTGACAAATTTTTGCAATTCATCGCGGAGCTCTTGATAAGGTTGCGATTTGCACCACGCTGAGGCGCTTTCTGCATCAAAAAAACGCTGGACTATGGTCCATTCATTCTTCTTGCCTGTAATTGATAAAAATTCCAGGCTGATGAATCCCGGAAATGCGGGTATGAGGGCGTTTAGTTTTGCTTGCCAATCCGCAAAGGGGATGGTGCATTTTCCTCGCACCTGCACCTTAAGAGTTATAATAGTGGGCTTTTCAACGTATTCTGGCATTGTTGTTCTCTTGAGATAAAACTGCACACTAAAATTAATAGCGGGCTCTGTTAAGTTCAATGGCTTTTTTCATAAACTCATTATGAATTTTATCCATAAATTCCCTTTGACTTTTTGAAAGAGCTTTAATACCGATTAGATAGAAATATTTTTAAAATGTCAATGTCGTCAAATTAAAATTTTTTTTATACCGCTTGGCTAGCATTCAGTCGCCCAACCGAAAAGCGGAATTAAGCCTTCATGTGGGGTTTAAGGGGCTCAGCCCCTTTTTGGAGTGCGCGTACGGCACCACACACACTTATATAAGATAATCTTGCCGTACCGCTTTTTTAAGGAGCGTCGTAGATACGAAGTGTATCGGTTTTTTGGTTAAACCACTAAGCTGTAAAAAATAATCTATTGTCACTTTTGCAATTGTCCCGGTAGGGCAACTGGATAACTTGATTCCACCAAAAACTTCTCGAAAGCGGCTTTGAGCATCTCAGTGATAGACGCTTTCTGTTCTAAGCTATAACTTGATCGCGCAGGGTGATCCCAGACAGTATTAGGCCAGGCCGGGTCATCAAAGTATCTTGCGATGACGTGAAGATGCAGCTGAGGTG
>Ga0207105_1012_pt1 | contig 42321 bp, 41 predicted proteins | sample Alteio_BWMinHeat_77_FD_153569 | JGI IMG/M metagenome (GOLD analysis project Ga0207105, IMG submission 153569) | Enriched cells from forest soil in Barre Woods Harvard Forest LTER site, Petersham, Massachusetts, United States -... | ecosystem: Environmental > Terrestrial > Soil > Temperate forest >... | reverse complement strand
TGGCTGTGGCGCCAGCTCGCTAGTTTAAAGGGACCATTGGAGACAAAATCGGGAGAGGCCTCCCGCGCCCAATCAGGGACGGCGCGATCTTTTTTTGCGCTGACGGGAAAGCAGACGCAAAAGGCGATCATTTTCAGAAAATGAGGCGTGGGTTCGCTTAAGTTTACGACGAATGTTTTTTCGTCCACTGCCTCAATGCCCACCTTGTCCATTGGCAGCAAGCCGTTTTTGACTGCCTCTGCATTTTTTATCGGATATAATAAGTGGGGGTTAAAGGCATGGAACTGGTGGCTTAAGATATCTTTCCAAGAAGTTTCAAAATCATAGGCGGTGACAGGCGTTCCATCTGACCAATACGAGTCCCTCAAATGGAATGTATAAGTCTTAAAATCATCGGAAAGATCGTACGACTGCGCCTGAGCCAAAGAAATGGTGTCATCTTCATTGAGGCGGACTAAGCCCTCAAAAAGCATGAAGTGCAGGGTCGACGAAATGGTATCTCCTCCCTTTCTGGGATCGAGGGTGGAGGGTTCGGCTCGGATGTTCATGCGCAGACGCTGTTTGGGCAATGAGGGTCCCTGCTGTGAGCAAGAAGCAAAGGAGAGGAACAATAAAATATAGAGAATGCGTGCCATAATGCAGATAATTATGGCTGGAAGAGGTTTTTTTGCAAAAGAAAAATTATGGAAAGAGATCCGTAAGCCCTTCAAGAATTGCCTCAACGGCTTCAGGATGGGTAAATGCTTGGTGAAGAAGATGAGAAAATGGGTCGGGGGCGTAATTCATGACGTGATGGTCCAGAAATCCGTAGCGCAAACCGACAAAGGGGATTCCCTGGACGGGCAGCACTTCGGCCGCTAGCTCCAGGTGGCCGCGCACATCGTCCACGAGCACCACTTTCTTCGGTCTCATTCCGCCAAGATGCGTCAAGATCCACTCCACTTTGGGTGTGTTCCCGCAATGGAGCGCGGTGGTGATAGGAATATTCAGCGCCGCCAGCTGCCTCTCTGTGGTGGCGACCATATCGGGAGAACGGGCAGTAATTGCGACGAGCGGATACCCCTTTTCTTTTAGCCTATGCAGCAGCGTATGCGTCTCCTCTTCGACGGGCTTCACTTCGGAAACCTTCTGGATCGCGCGCCAGATGGCGCAGGAGCGCCTGGAGGCCTCTTCGGGAGTGAGCCCCAAAGCAAGGAACCTCTTGTAGAGGTTCGCTTCCCAAGGGATACTCCCAAAGTCGTGGAGGGGCTGCAGGAGCGTGTTGTCCACATCGAGAAAAAGATGCGTCCCCTCGTCTAAATGGTCCAGCACTTCATTGAATTTTTGGATCTCAACAACTTTGGACATCGCTTAATCTTTCATGGAGAGAAGAAACTCCACATTGTTGTTGGTTTTCTTTAACCTGCCGAGCAGTAGGTTCATCCCGTCTAATGGGGAGAGATCGGAGAGCGCTTGGCGCACTAAATAGATCTTCTCGAGCTCGGAGGGGTGGTAAAGCAGCTCTTCTTTGCGGGTTCCGCTCTTGATGAGGTCAATGGCAGGCCAAACGCGCCGATCGGCCAACCTGCGGTCGAGAACGAGTTCCATGTTACCTGTTCCTTTGAACTCTTCAAAGATCACCTCGTCCATACGCGACCCGGTATCGATCAGAGCGGTGGCGATGATGGTGAGCGAGCCGCCTTCTTCAATATTACGGGCCGAGCCAAAGAACCGCTTGGGCTTTTGGAGCGCATTGGCGTCGACACCCCCGGTCAAGATCTTGCCGGAGTGTGGCTGCACAGTGTTGTAGGCGCGCGCCAAACGGGTGAGCGAGTCGAGGAGGATCACAACATCATGCCCATATTCTACAAGGCGGCGCGCCTTTTCAATCGCCATCTCAGCGATTTGGACGTGCCGCTCAGGCGGCTCGTCGAAGGTAGAAAAGACGACCTCGCCCTTGATGCTGCGGGTCATATCGGTCATCTCTTCAGGACGCTCGTCGATGAGAAGCGCCATCAAAATCACCTCGGGATTGTTTGTAGAAATCCCGTCGGCGATGTTTTGAAGCATGATCGTTTTACCGGTCCTGGGGGGCGCCACGATGATCGCCCGCTGCCCTTTTCCGATCGGCGCGGTGAGGTCAAGCACACGCGTCGTGAGCTTCTCTTTCGTTGTCTCCATGACGAGACGGCTGTTGGGATAAAGCGGAGTGAGGTTCTCAAAGAGGATCCGCTCCTTCGCAAGCTCGGGCGGCCTGTTATTGATCTTGTCGACCTTCAGGAGAGCGAAGTATTTTTCCTTGTCTTTTGGAGAACGGATGGTTCCATAGACCGTGTCTCCTTTCTTGAGGTCAAACCGGCGGATCTGCGCGGGAGACACGTAGATATCTTCTGCGGAAGGAAGATAGTTGTAGTTAGGAGAGCGCAGAAATCCAAACCCGTCGGGAAGTACTTCGAGGACGCCCTCGCCGACAAGCGTCTCGTTCGGCCGCTCAGAGATGTATTTCACCACCTCGAATACCATTTGAGAGCGGGTCAGCGCGCCTAAATTTTTAAGGCCCAGATTGCGCGCGAACTGGTTGAGTTGGTCGATATTCATGCGCTGCAGGTCGGCGATCTTTGTGATCGCCTCGGGAGAGGGCGAGGGCAAATTATCTTCCGCTTTAGGGATCATGTCTTCTTGATGGTTCATCTCCGGTGAGGCTCCTGTTTAATTTAGAGAGATTTGGTTTACTTGATCTTCGAGTTCTTGAATTGTGCCGTTATTAACAATGGTCACATCGGCAAGGTCCGCTTTGTTTAAAATTTGTCTTTGCATCCGTTCTTCGTAATCCTTTAGTTGGCCGTTCATACGCGCCTTGCAGACCGCGGGATCAGCAACGACGGCAATGACCAGATCGAAGCGATACTCGGCGCCAATTTCATAAAGGAGGGGAATTTCTGCCACGAAGCACTTGTACCCTCTGTGATGTTTGACTTTTTGATAGGCCGACTCAATTTCATTTAACACTTGGGGGTGGAGAAGCTTTTCGAGCGCCTCGAGCCTGCGAGGGTCGGAAAAAACAATCTGCGCAATTTTTTTTCGATCCAACTGATTGCCACTGACAATATTCGAACCTAGTTCTTTGATGACTTGCTGTCCTAAAGGGGTATGGGGAGATAATAACCGGTGCACTATTTCATCGGCGCTCACGACATACGCCCCCCGCTTTTTCAGCAAGGCGCATACGGTGCTTTTACCCGAACCCAGTCCGCCGGTGACTGCTATTTTCTTTAATGCTAACATTCTCCCCAATTTTTTCCAATGGAAATGTCCACAACGAGCGGCACTTTCAAAGAAACCACGTTTTCCATCTCGTGTTTAACCATTTTAGAAACTCTACCTAACTGAGGATCAGCGACTTCAAAGAGCAGCTCGTCGTGAATCTGCAGGAGCATTTTTTCTTCCTTGAGCGCCCTGTCGATCGAGATCATCGCCATTTTGATGATATCGGCGTTCGCTCCTTGCAGCGGCGTATTGATCGCGAGTCTTTCCGCCGCCGCTCGCAGCATCCCATTTTTGCTGTCGATCTCCGGGATGGGGCGCTGCCTGCCGGTGATCGTCACCGCCCTGCCCGTTTTACGGACGCTTTCCTTGCAAAATTCAAGAAATTCCTTAACTTTCTTGTAGCGGTGAAAATAGGCGTCGATGAAGGCGGCCGCCTCCTTATATTCGATCCCGATCGCCTGAGAAAGGCCGAACGCCTGCTGTCCATATAGGATGCCAAAATTGACCGCCTTCGCTTTGAAACGCATCTCAGACGTGACCTCTTTGAGAGGCACTTCAAAGATCAGCGAGGCAGTGAACTTGTGAATGTCCTCCCCTTCATTGAAAGCCTTCAGGAGGATCGGGTCCTCCGAGAGATGAGCGAGAAGCCGCAGCTCGATCTGCGAATAGTCGGCGCCGAGGAAGCTCGTATGAGGGTGCTGCGGCTTAAACGCCTCCCGAATTTTTTTCCCTGCCTCGCCCCGCACAGGAATATTTTGCAAATTGGGGTCCGTGCACGACAATCTTCCGGTCGCTGCGACCGACTGATTGAACGTGCAATGGATCCGATGGTCCGAGGGAAGAATTTGGTCCGGAAGAGAATCGACATACGTAGAGCGGAGTTTTTCCAGCGTGCGGTATTCTAAAATCTTTTTCACGATCGGCGCGCTTTCTTGGAGCGACTCTAACACATCGGCGCTCGTGGAATATCCGCTCAATATTTTTTTCGGCGGCTTGATCCCCATTTTTTCAAACAAGATCCGGCTCATCTGCTTGGGCGAATTGAGGTTGAACGATTCTCCGGCCAAATGATGGATCTCCTTCTCCAGCGCCTTAATATCGGCCGTGAGAACCTCCGACATTTTTTCCAATTTTTTGACATCGACATAGATCCCATTGCGCTCCATTTTCAAAAGCACTGGGATCAAGGGGATTTCAATCGTATAAAAAACAGAATTTAGGCCTGCCTTTTCGAGCTCCTTTTCAAACAATGCTTTAAGCCTGCAAGTATAATCAACATCTTCGCAGCAGTAAACCGCCGCCTTTTCCAACGGAACATCCCACATGGAAATCTCTTTTTTTCCCTTTCCAATGAGGTCTGCAATCGGGATTTTTGTCTTCCGAAATTTTTCCAAAGTGAGCTGGTCGAGATTGTGGCGCTGGTTTTGCGGATTGATCATGTAGGAGGCCAGCATCGTATCAAAGACAATATTTTTCACCTCGATTCCCACGTTGAGAAGCACATGCAGATCGTACTTAAAGTTGTGCCCATAGAAGCCCACCTGACCTTTGAAAAGCGGCGCTAAAGCCTTCAGCGCCTTTTCCTTTCCCACCTTACCATTCAGCGGCACATACCAAGCCTTTTTAGGATGCGTGCAGAATCCGATCCCCACCAACTCCGCGCGCATCGGGCGGATGTCGGTTGTCTCCGTATCAAGACACACCTCTTTTTCTTGTTTTAGCTTCTCTATAAGCTCCTCAAGCTCCGCTAAGTCATCGACCACCTGATAGGCGAGATCATTTTCCTCGATCACTGCAACGCCATCGGCCGCGGCCGATGTCCCCAGCTCCTTTAGGAGCGAGAGAAAACGCATCTCTTCATAAAAGGCGCGCACCTTTTCGATATCTGGCATGTGAAACTGATAAAACGCCTCCTCCGTGGGAACCTCGATATCCAAGTGGAGCTCTGCAAGCTCTTTGCTCATGAGGGCGATCTTTTTGTCCCTCTTGAGCGTCTCTTGTTTTTTTTGCCCGGGCACCTCATCGGCATGGGCGATAACTTTTTCAAGCGTTCCATACTGTTCCAAAAGGGCCGCAGCCGTCTTGGGCCCAAAGCCTTCCAAGCCCGGAATATTATCGGAAGAGTCGCCAATCATCCCCAGATAGTCGGTGATCTGCTCCGGATAGACCCCATGCAGCTCTTTCACCCCTTTTCGGTCGATGAGCAGATTATCTTTAAAGACATTGAGGACCAAGACATGCTCGCTTACAAGCTGACACAGATCCTTATCAGTCGTGCACAAAAAAGCTTTTGCCTTCTTTCTCTCCGCCCATTTTGCCAAGGCGCCCATCGTATCATCCGCCTCAACCCCTTCCACGCTTAAAAATGGAACCCCTGCGATCTTACAAAATTCCATCGCCCGCTCAATTTGAGGATAGAGGTCCTCCGGCATCTCCTTGCGGTGGGCTTTGTATTCGGCATAGACAGCCTGCCGTCTTTTTTTATTATCCGGGCCGTCAAAAACCACGACTAAATGCCCGGGAGAAAAATCTTTGACCAGCTTAAATAGAGAACGGATAAACCCAAACAAAGCGTTCGTCGACTCCCCTTGAGGATTGGTCATCGGACCAATCGCATAATAGGAGCGGAACAGAAAGTTGAGAGCATCAATAATATAGATTTTATCCACGGGACGGGTCATAGAGATAGAGAAATTTTCCGGAGAGTTCAGGGTTCATGAGAGGATGCATCTCAAACGAGTGTTTAAGTTTTCCTGTGAACAAAGGAGATTTCGCTCCCGCCAGCTCAGCCAGAAATGAGCGGAGCGGAACAATTTTCACCACCTGATAGTGTTCGCTTTCCTTGATCCCCGCAGCTGCTGTCAGTTCTTGAAGGGCGCTGTTATAATTCACATCTCCGGCATCGAGATACCCGATGCGCACGCCTTCCGCTGCCATATAAATCTGCGCGCCATACTCATTCACCAATTTTTCTTTATCGATAGCGGGGCGCGCCGTCGTCACCGTATCCACAAAACGGTCGTACATCGCCAAGGTGACCGCTCTCAGCGACTGGTCTTCCCCCGGGACCCACGGCCTAAAGGGATTGAGCATATCTTTATCTTTTCCCTCCGTCAGCGTGAGCGACTGCACTCCATACTTATCCATCGCCTGGGAAAAGTTGAACACCGGCCCCAAAACCACCCCAATCGATCCCACAATGCTGATGGGCGTCGCTAAGATTTTATCCGCAGCCGCAGCAATGTACATCCCGCCTGAAGCACAGATGCCGTCGACAAATGCGTAGATCGGAACGTTGTATTTCTTTTTATAAGTCATGAGCAGTTCATAGATGTTGTCGGAGTCGGTGACAGTCCCCCCGGGCGTGCTCAGATGTAGAAGGATCCCCTTCACTCTGTTGTTTGCAAGAAAGCCCTCTCGGGAGTCGCGCAGCACGCTGTCGATTTTTTCCGTGGTGAGACCATCGACCCCGATCACACCGTTGATATCGATCCGCAAAATCACGGGAGCGGTCAGTGCGAGGAGGTCTTCTTTCCCTGCGGCGTCGGGCGCGAGCACCAATTCATTTTTTGGGGGCGTCATTGTCGAGGGAGCCATGAAGACCAAAACAAGCAGCACAACGCCTAAGGCCGCAGAAATGCCAATAATAACAGCGAAAGATTTGAAAAAAGACCGAATGGCTGCGACAAAAATTGACTCTCTCGTAAATTCCATGGAACTCTCCGTTTGTTCCGATCTTAAAGTGTTCCCGTTTTTTGCTCCAGCATTTATAAGCGGTAAAATTTCAAACCTAAGGCGAGGGGATGATTTTTCAGGTGTTCCACCCGAAAAATCATCCCCTCGCCCTATTCTTGTAATTTAATGCAAGTGCCCCTCGCACATCCAGTTCATAACACATTAGATTTTAACTGCTTAAGTATTAATAATGGTTTTGAATGGTTTTAAATAACAATTTGACTTTATATTAACAATTTTGCTATAATAGTATTTAATGTTTTAATAAATAAGGAAATTTTATGAATACTATCCAGGCCGGACAACCAAATCCGGAGCTAGCTGTTCCTACCCAAAACGGGTTAGAAAATGACCATGATCAGTCCCTGTTCTCTATCTTTAATCCTCCCGTGCACGACACCATCATCAAAGCCGTTGCTGCGATTGGCATGATTCATCTCAACAGCTTGGAGATGGTGTCCAAAACTTGGCACACCGCCGTGCATCGGTTCTATGTGAATATGGCAAATGATTGGGGTGTTCCTTTAGGCAAGGGATTAAGACGTCGGTTAGTTACGCGCACACAAATAGAATACATGCGGGTCTTCTCTCATGCTGCTCGACGTCCTAACACTTCAAAAGAAATAAATAGTTATCATACATCAGCGACACTGCTAATTACCTATTACGCCTACGCCAAAATGTATGAGCAACTTCAATCTGCAAATGCTATGCGATCATTAGGGGATACACTCCTAAGACAGTTTCCAATAGACCCTGAAAACCAGGTTCTAATGTTGAGTGAAGCATGTCTAAAAATCAGAGAGTTTGTAAACCTGGATTCTCATTTAATGACAAAAATAACTGAGATTGATTTGAGTACGCCAAATGAAGCACCTGCTCCTATGATTTTGCCGCCTGAATTCGGAAATCTTCGCGGATTGACATCGCTCACGATGAATTCTTCAAGACTGGTGAAATTTCCCGTCATCATCTGGGATGAATTGCGTCAGTTGAAATCCTTGTCCTTGGATCATAACTGTATCCAATATATTCCTAAAGAGATTAGGAACTTAACCAATTTACAAAAGCTTACTTTAGTGAGGAACTGTCTCACAAAAGTTCCGAATACTATTGGAGATTTAACCCGTCTTGAAATCCTTGGTTTGTCAAAAAACAAAATTGAGGTTTTACCCGGTAGTTTGACAAAATTGAACGCGCTGAACACGTTGCTTGTTGGAGACAATTTATTGAAGGAATTACCAGACCTGAGTTTGCTCACCTCATTAAAACGACTCGAGACAGCTAACAATCCGTTTAACCTGTTGTTCAGCGAATAGTTTTCCACAGGTTACTCTTGCCGTCGATTTTCTCCTCGGGCCATCAGCAATTTCCGCTAGAAAAATTCTCATAGGGAAAAAAGAGCCTTTTTGCTTGATATTATACCACTGATTGGTATACTACTTGGAACAGAACAGGTTATCATGAGTGAATTGGAAAAGGCCGGGCTGTGGCAGGTGATATATTCATCTTCGGCCGGAAGACAGAAGAAGAAACTCCCCGAGCCTGTTATTTCTCAGTTGGCTGCCTTGACATGGGACTTAGAGAACCATGGACCAATTCAGCCGGAATGGTCGCATTATAGTCCTTTGAAAAGGAGTAAAAATGTTCCTCCTCATGCGTATCATTGCCATATTAAAAGCGGCCGTCCCACTTATGTGGTGTGCTGGCAAGTGATTGAAAAAACAATTAAAATTATAGAGATATTTTATGTTGGTACACACGAGAACGCGCCGTACTAAAAGAGCGTTAACACCGAAGCGCAAAATCAAGACAAGGGCGAAGCCTCTAGAGAAACCAACGCATTGGCGCGAAGTTTTTAAAGAGGAACTTAAGAAATACGGTGAAGCAGGGCTCATGCTTCGCGGCAGTCGTTATAAAGCAGAACTCACACAAAAAGAAGTAGCAGATGCCTTGGGGATTTCCCAGAACCACATCAGTGAGATGGAAAGCGGAAAACGTCCCATTGGCAAGGTGATGGCATTAAGGTTGGCGAAGCTCTTCAAAACAGATTACAAAAAATTTCTCTAAAAATCATTTTGGAGTATGATTGCATACTCCAAAATCAGGAACCCTCCTTTTAGGGTGCCCCGGGCAAGTCTTTGAGATTTGCTTTAAAAAATCTTATCACCCGGTTCAGCGGATAGTTCCCATCAGTTTCCAGTTCTTTTCTTTCCACGATCCATTGATGTATAGCCGCTCTTGGGTTGGCCAAGAAGCGCGGGTCTTCCTTTAGATCTACTAGCACGGCTAAAATGTACGCCTGGACCTGAAATCCTGCCGGATAAGTCGTGTTATCGTAGCGGGCATATCGTTTTGCTCTGAATTGCAGGGTCTCTATCACTTCGGGGCCGCTATAAGGGACTATGGATGAAGAACGAGATACAAAAGTTGCCATGAATTTGCTCCTTAAATTTTGAATGCGTTTCTAACGCCGGCGATTTTATAATAGAAACTTTAATTTGTGCAACTTCAAAGAATCTGAACAATTTTGATTGTTTTTTCGGGGTTTTGCCGTTACCCTATGTGCTTGAGGTGGATTATGGAAGAAGTCAGCTCTGCGTGGGACCTTGATGTCTTGACCGGTGTTTGGATCATAGAAATTGTTGTCGGGATCCTTGTCCTTGTCCTGGCCAATTTTGGCTTAAAAAAAGTGATGCGCTATTTGCGCCGAAGATCGCTCGCGACCCCCTATGATTGGAAGGAAAGGCTCGAGCAGATCTGCTACCTCCCTATCCATTTTCTTCTGTGGATCTTGGGGATCACCTACGTCATCGATGTTTTAGGACACCATTTTGGGTTTTCCGCCGCCCTAGATTATTTGGATTCCTTCCGCAACGCCGCCGTCATCTCTTGCCTTTCGTGGCTTCTGCTCCGCTGGAAAACAGAGGTGCAAAATTCGATCATTGTCAAAAATCAAATTGGAAAAAAATCGATCGATCCCGGCACAGCCCATATTCTCGGCAAACTTCTCACGATCCTAATCAGCGTAATCACCCTGATGATCATCCTGCAGATCCTCGGACTCGATGTGATGCCGCTGATTGCCTTTGGAGGGATCGGGGCCGCTGCGATCGGCTTTGCCGGCAAAGATGTCATTGCGAACTTTTTCGGGGGCCTCATGCTCTATATCTCAAGGCCGTTTACCGCAGGGGACCTCATCCTGCTTCCCGAAAGAGACATCGAAGGGCATGTCGAAGAAATCGGCTGGTACACCACCTCCATCCGCGACAAAGAAAAGCGTCCCGTCTACCTGCCCAATGCCATGTTCTCCACGATGCTCGTGATCAATTCCTCGCGCATGTCCCACCGCCGGCTTCTTGAGGTGATCAGCATCCGCCAGGAAGATTTCGCTCAGGTCGTGGCCATTGTCGAGGGGATACGCCAGGTCATTTTGAGCGATCCCCTCATCGACAAAAATTTACCCGTCCATGTCTTTTTTAGTGAATTCGGCGACTATGCCCTGCGCATCCATCTCGACGCCTATAGCTTGGCAACCCGACACGATGAATTCTTACAGTTCAAACAAGAAATTCTAATCAAAATCCAGAAAGTGCTAAGTGCCCACGGCGCAGTCATGCCCTACCCCACTTCCGTGACAATCTATCCGTCAGAGAGTTCTTAGGTTAGCGCTTGTTTTTTAACTTGGCAGAGCTCTAAGAAAGCGAGAAGCCCGAAGAGGATGAAGAGCCAAAAGATATACACCGGAATGTCCGCCAGAAAAGTCAATGCGATCAGGACAAAAAACTGAAGCGCAGTAGTCGCCTTTCCCCAACGAATCGCCTTAAACTCATAGGTGTGCCACCTTCCGGACAGGCTAAGATAGACAGCAAAAAGGCATAACGCAAAGTCCCTCGATATCATCGCGCAGGCCTCCCAGGGTTGCAAGGTGCGCTCAAAAAGAAACACCCCCAGGGCGAAAAAGACAAAAAATTTATCCATTGCAGGATCGAGGATTGCCCCGAATTGGCTGCTCCACTGATAGCGCCTCGCTAGATAGCCGTCAAAAATATCGGTGAGCATGGCAAGGACGATCGCAGCAAAACGGACCATAGAGCTATCGATAAGAAATAGCAAGGCGAGCGGGGCGCGCAACAAAGATAACAGGTTCGATAGGTTCATGTCATTTTTCTTGTATGTCAGGGGCCGCGAGTTTGGCTTTCTTTTTTCTCTTATACCAAATGATCCCAATTACCGACAGGCTGAAAACGGAGAAGAGCAAAAGGTTAAACGTCTTTACATGGCCATATAAGGTGTGGTAATTCTGCCCAAGCATATAAAATAGATAGAAAGAGGCGCCGGTCCAGATGAAGCAGGCAAGCGCATCCTTGAGTAAAAATTTTCCAAAATGCATCCGGCTCATCCCCGTAGACATAAAGATCGCATTGCGCACTCCGAAAGGGATGAACCTACCCACGAGCAAGGTCAGGAACCCATGTTTCTCATAAAAACGTTTTGTCCTTTCCATCCGCGCGGGGTTCAATAACTTGGCAAAGAACTTCCACCGAAGCAATTTAGGACCGAGGATGCGGCCGATCCAGTAGGCGATCCATGCAGAAAAATAACAGCCTAGGAAAACGGCTAAAAAGAGGTGGACGGCATGCTCCGGGACGGTTGTCGCGGCAAGGACCGCACTCGCGATGATGATAAAGTCCGCGCTGATGGGAATGTTCATCCCCGCGAGTAAAATGGCTGCAAAAACAAACCAGTGGGCGTGATTCGCATGCGCAATAATCCAAGCTACCAAAGCATCCATATTAGTAAGAGGTATATCATATGATTCGATTATTATTACAGATGAAAACCCGAAATAAAGCATTGTCAAAATTTTATTTGTCAGTTACTCGAATCAAAAGTTCTCCTTGCACATCAGACAAAAATTGATTATGGTGAAAACCATGGCAAAACTACCTAGAAAGATGATACAGATCACGGCACTAGTCTCTGCAATCGTGATTGCAGCGATCTTGATGTTGACCGCATTCTCAAAAATATTTTACCCTAGCGACGTACTGAAGGTGTTAGACTTCAGCACAGGCCTATTCGAATTAATTTTTTTAGGAGTTTTACTCTTCTTTCACCGCTTTTGGCAACTGTGGGCCTTTTGCGCATGTGTCTTCGGCTCTTGGGGCGGCTATTCCCTCTACTGGGCGATCAAGGGGATGCCCTGTGGATGTATGGGGAAGCTCATGCCTTTGCCCAAAGAAGTGGCCCTCGGACTCGACACCCTCTTTGTCCTCCTCGGTTTATTCCTCGTCTATCATTTGGCGGGCAAGCGCGGGATCCTACCGAAGTGCATCCTGTTTGTGCTCATCAGCATTCTCGGAGGCTTTTATTTTGCAAAACTCGTCCAAAGCATGGCTGGTTTGTAGTAGAAAGTGTAAACGCAAAAGGCGCAAACATATCTTTACGCATAAGTTTTTCTTGCAGCGTTATATGGCTAACGACTTGGGGTGATTAAAACAGTTCAACGCAAAGACGCAAAGGCGCAATGAAAACAGAAATTGATTCGGATGCGTCATGTTTAGGATGCAAAAAAGGGGATCTCCTAGTTCTCCTCTTTGCGTCTTTGCGTCTTTGCGTTGAATTGCCGAACTTCTTCAACCTGAAAACGTAGCAAGAAAAACTTATTATAAAAGTATGTTAGCGGCTTTGCGGCTTTGCGTTGAGATTTTCAAAAACAGCATCGATGCCGGGAAGATGTCCAAACTCGATGTATTCTAAGGAAGCGCCGCCGCCGGTCGACACATGCGAAAAGCGGTCCGCAAGGTGGCATGCATTGACTGCCGCAACCGAATCTCCCCCACCAACCACGGTGGTCGCATTCAGAGCAGCGATCGCCGTGGCCATCTCCTCCGTCCCTTTTCCAAAGCGGGGAAATTCAAAGACGCCAACGGGTCCATTCCAAAACACGGTTTTTGCTTTTTGAAAGGCTTGGGCCCATTCTCGAACCGTTTGCGGCCCAATATCCATCCCTTGCCACCCTTTAGGAATCCCCTCCTCAACGGAAATCACTCTGATCGCAGCATCTGCCTTAAAAGCATCGGCGATGAGAAGGTCTTTAGGCAGGTGGATTTTATTGGACTTTAGCAATTCTTTCGCATGAGCAAGGCAGGCGTCATCGTCATCCACCAGTGAATCGCCCACCGCAATGCCTTGCGCTTTCAGGAAGGTGAAGGCCATCCCGCCGCCAATAAACAGGGCGTCCACTTTGGAAACTAAAGAAGAGAGAACACCGAGTTTGGTCCCGATTTTCGCTCCGCCGATGAGGGCATAAAAAGGACGCTTTGGATTTGTCAACATCCGATCAAAAAATGCGATCTCTTTTTCCATGAGGAGTCCGACAGCCCGCTTTCCCGGAAAGTAGTGTGCAATGCTTGCTGTCGACGCATGCTTGCGGTGGGCGGTGCCGAACGCGTCGTTCACATAGAGATCGCCTAACTTTGCCAGTTTTTGAGCAAAGGAAGGATCGGAATCGGGGTCCTCTTCGGCCGGATAAAAGCGGAGATTTTCCAACATGAGAACTTGCCCTGGGAGAAGCGCCTCTGCCATTGTTTCCGCTTGGGGACCGACGCAATCGGGAGCAAAAAGAACGGGGATGCCGAGAAGTTCAGAGAGTCTTTTTTGGCAAGGCGCCAAAGAAAACTGCGGATCTTTTTTTCCCTTGGGGCGGCCCAAATGGCTCATGAGGATGACGCTGCCTCCCTGTTTGAGAATGTACTGGATGGTGGGAAGCGCCTCGCGGATGCGCGTGTCGTCGGTAATTTTCCCTTCCGGAGAAAGGGGCACGTTGAAATCCACACGAAGAAGGACTTTTTCCCCTTGCAGCGGGAGCTGGTGAATAGAGAGTTTGTTTGTCATTTTGGAAAGATTAAAATCGCGTCGCTTACCGGACGTTCGTCCCCTGTTTTTGCATCAGGAGTATCCTCGTCCTCTCCAGATGGAGTGTTCCGCAATTTGCCATTGATGTAAAGCTCGGTCTTCACAGACTAGAAAAGGGATTGGAAGCCTGGGAGAATTGCGTCCCTTTTTTCCGCTTGCTCAGTTCGGAGCGGATGGAAAATAGGAGGTCCTGGTCAAAATCTTTGTTCGCGGCCCAGAGCAGGTATTCAAGGGGGATCTCCGCAAAGGGGCGCCCTTTGTGTTTGCCGAGCGGCATGGCGCGCAGAGAGATGGGCCTTTTTAAACGCTCGAGGAGTTGCTCGGTCGTTTTAAAGTGGGAAGCGAGATGCTTAAACACCTCGATATTGACTGTGACGTCGTTCATGGCGCGGTGCGCGCCTTCTGATTCGATATTGAAATGTTCCCGCAGCTTTTCTAAAGAGTTGGTGGGACTTTCCCCGTAGAGCCGGGCCAGGCGCAGGGTGTCGATCGTGACGAGGTTGGGCAGCACGGAAGGAATTTGAAATTGCTTGGCGGCGTTGTATAAAAAGGCGATATCGAGCTGGATCCCATGGCCGATCACGATGTATTTATCGATGACTTTCAGAAGGTGGGGAAGCACTTCCTGGATTTTTGGTTTGCCTCGGACCATCTCATCCGTGATATGGTGGATCGCTATGGAGGCCTCAGAAATTGGACAGCCTGGATCGACGAGGGTCTCATAGGAATCAAAGGTGTGCTCGAACGTAAAAGAGGTCGCGGCCACTTCAATGATCTTGTCCGTCTCGGGTTCAAGGCCCGTGGTCTCGCAGTCTAGGCACACAAAGGTGTCTTTATCAATTAATCCCATAGTTGTCCTAAAGTTTTTAGAAGCTGGTCTCTCCCGGCGCCGCTTTTGATGGAGTAATAAACACAAGGGATGTCTGCGAGAGGCTCCGGCAGCGATTTGACTTGGTCGCACTTGGTATAGATCACGATCAACGATTTTCCCGCATGCGTTGCCCACTCGGCAAGGGCGAGATCTTCTTCGGAAGGGGCGCGCCTGCTGTCGACCAAAAGGAGAACGGCCTTAAGATTCTTTCGCGTTTCCAAGTAATCGTTTAAATTTTTTGACCACGCCTCTTTGAGGTGCTTGGGAACGCGGGCGAATCCATAACCGGGCAGATCGACAAAGGCTACCTCATCTTCGATTGCGAAAAAGTTGAGCGTTTGGGTCTTTCCGGGGGTGGAAGAGACCTTTGCGAGCCCTTTCCGATTAAAAAAATGATTAATCAGAGAAGATTTTCCCACGTTGGATTTTCCGCAGAGGGCCACTTCGGGAAGCGTCCATTTAGGCATAGAGTCTTCGGAGAGGGCCGACTGCACAAACCGAATCTTCGCTAAAGAAATCTTTTTCATGATAGTGTCCCGTCGATGGTGATCGAACGCTCATTTTCTCCTTTGTAGGCGAACCGGATGGAGATACAGGCAGGCAGCCTGGTCTCGATGACTTCCGGCCATTCGATACAGCAGATCCCTGGTAAAGAAAAATATTCATCGAAGCCCATCAGAAAGAACTCTTCTCCATTTTTTAATCGATAGAGATCAAAATGATACAGGGTTTGTTTTCCGGAGTAAATGTTTAAATAATTAAATGTGGGGCTCGACACTTCATGGGGAGATAGTCCCGAGGACCCGGCGACGAGGCCTTTCAAAAAGGTGGTCTTTCCGGCACCGAGGTCGCCATAGAGGGCAATTAGGGCATTAGAGGGTATCTCAGCTCCAAGTCGGCGGCCAAGCTCGAACGTTTCTTCAGCAGATTGCGTGAGAAACTCTGTCCTACTGGGCCAGCTCACCTCTGTCTTCCTCCAACCACTGGTCCATATAGGGAGCAAATTCTTCGATCCCATTTAAGGATTCGACGAAAGCAGCAATTTTACTCTCTTCAAGCTGATTTTGAATGAAGGCTAAAAAATGCTCCTCGATCTGGAAGCGGTTTTGGCTGGGAACTTCAATGAGGGACAGGAACTTCAGTTGGTTTTTGTGGAAATCGTCGACCACCGCGGCCTTGCTGTTAAACAATTTACCTGTAATGGCCGAGGAAAACACAATCTTCGTGATGGCAGCTTTCCGTTTGACAATATAATTTTTGATCACTTCGGGATCTTCAGAAACAAAAAAGCGTTTTACCTTCAAGCCGCCGGCCCGTTCTTTATTTTCCGGACATTGGGAGACCCAGTCATAGATGGCATCTTGCGGGTTGGGGTGGGTGTTATCGCCGAACACTTTGCCTGTAAAAGGACAAATATAGATTTTTTTCGTCTGGTCGTTGACACTCTCTTCGCCAAATTGGATCTTGATCTCCGTCTCGCGCCAGAGCTTGCCCTGAGACTCAAGCTTCTGAATGAGTTCCTCTTGGCTCTGGTAGATCATCTTCTCGCGGCCGAAGAGGACCGGCTTGATATTAAACTTTTTTTCTAGAAAAAACAGATAAGTAGTAATCAGATCTGCTTTTCTATTTTTTTTTAGAAACTTGAGCAGCTCATCCTTTAATGTTTCTGTAATGACAAGTGTTGTCACAATTAAACCCCTTTAGACTTTGACAGGTCAGCTTAGCCTAAATAGAGATTATTGATCAAGGTGAAAAATGTTGATTTGAGAAGAGCCGTGGTGGTATTATGGCCGATTCATGCACCCTAAGGAGAAGTTTCATGACGCTAATTTTAGAAGAAAGCCCGGTTTTAGAAGAAATTGTTGTCAAAGGCTACGAGAAGGTCTTGAAGGTCACCGACAAAAAGTCAGGTTTGAAGGCCATCATCTGCATCCATAACACCTCGCTCGGGCCGGCACTAGGCGGAACACGCATTTACCCCTATGCCACATTCGATGCAGCGTTAAACGACGCGATGCGCCTCGCTAAAGGAATGACCTATAAGTCAGCCCTCGCGCAGACGGGCCTTGGCGGCGGCAAGAGCGTGATCATCGCAAGCCCCGCAAAAAAGACCAAAGAACTTCTCTATGCCTTCGGCCAGGCGGTCAATCTATTAGAAGGGCAATACATTTGCGCAGAAGATGTAGGATGCACGCCTGAAGATCTGAAAATAATCCGCGAAGCCACACCTTATGTCGTCGGCCTTGTCCATGACAAGAGCAGCGGCAATCCTGCCCCTTATACGGCGTGGGGCACCTACCGGGGCATTCTATCTGTCCTGCAAAAAGTTTATGGCAGCAGCTCCGTTTTTGACCGCACCGTGGCGATCCAAGGGCTGGGCAGCGTTGGCTCCCGGCTTGCCGAACTTCTTTTCTGGGAAGGGGCCAAGCTTGTCCTTAGCGACATCGATCAAGAGAAAACGGCAAATCTAGCGAAAATGTATGGGGCCAAAGCCGTCTCCCCTCAAGAAATTCTCAAAGTAGAGTGCGATGTGCTCGCCCCCTGCGCTCTTGGAGGCATACTCAGCGCAGACACCATCCCCGCGCTGCGCTGTAAAGCGGTTGCCGGATGCGCTAACAACCAACTGCTGAGCGACAGCGACGGAGACGCCCTCCTCAAACGGGGCATCCTTTACGCCCCCGATTTTATCATTAACGCCGGCGGACTCATCAACGTGACCGAAGAACTCGCAGAAACGGGATATTCTCCTACGATCGCCCGTGCTAAAACGCACAAGCTTTACGACGAGCTGATGAAGATCTACCAAATGGCGGACAACAACAAGATCTCGACACATGCGGCCGCCCTCTCGCTGGCAGATTATCGGATTAAGTATGGCCTAGGCAAACGGAATTCCCGAGTACAGATCAGCCATGCACGGTAATCTCAGGGCCCGCCTTGAAAAATACTTTTCTCAAGCGATCCAAGATGCCTTCGGCGACTCCGTTCCCGCCGAGATTGCGCAGAGCGCCGATGACAAATTTGGGCACTATCAGTGCAATAGCGCGCTTAAACTGTCCAAACAAGTGCGCCTCAATCCTCGTGCCGTCGCCGAGAAGATCATTGCCCATATTAATAAAGGGGAGATGATCTCCCATCTTGAGATCGCGGGGCCGGGCTTTATCAATATTACTCTCACATCTCTCTTTCTCTCTCAAGAGGTAGGCCGCATCCTCCACGATCGCCATCTCGGTGTGACCATACCCCCAAGACAAAAGGTCATCGTTGAATTTTCTTCACCCAACGTCGCCAAGGAATTGCATGTGGGGCACCTCCGTTCCACGATTATCGGCGACTGTCTTGCGCGCGTCTTTGAATTTTTAGACCAGGATGTCCTCCGCCTGAATCATATCGGCGATTGGGGTACCCAATTTGGGATGCTGATTGCCTACATGCAGGAACATGCTCCGCAAGTCCTTGAAGGAAAAGAGACAGTCGATCTCCCCACGCTCATGCATTGGTATAAAGCGTCTAAGACACAGTTCGACGCCGATCCCGCGTTCAAGAAAAGGGCTCAGCTCCTCGTGGTCTCTCTGCAAGCGAAGGAGCCCTCCGTCACCCACGCATGGAAGATCATTTGCGCTATTTCTAGAAAGGCCTACCAAGAGATCTACGCGCTTCTCGACGTCAAAATCACCGAGCGGGGAGAGTCCTTCTACGACCCCTACCTGCCTGCGGTAGTGGAGTCGCTGCAGCAAAAAGGGCTGGTGAGCATTTCTGACGGCGCCAAATGCGTTTTCCTCGAGGGATTTGAGATCCCCATGATCATCCAAAAGGCGGACGGCGGATACAATTACGCCACCACCGACATGGCGGCCCTGCGCCATCGGGCCAGTGTAGAAAAAGCAAAACGGATCCTCTATGTCGTCGATCTCGGCCAAAGCCTCCACTTTCAAATGCTCTTCAAAGCGGCAGAAATTGCCGGTTTTTATAACCCTGCAGAGATCTTAGTTGAGCACGTCCCCTTCGGGGTTGTCTTGGGGCCTAATGGGAAAAAATTCAAAACCCGTTCAGGCGAAACGGAAAAACTGATCGACCTGCTCCTCGAGGCCGTCAAAGAGGCAAGACGCATTTTCGAAGAGCGGATGCCCGATGCCGCCCCTGCCGAGCTTGACCACTCAGCCCAAGTTTTGGGAATCGGCGCCGTTAAATATTCAGATCTTTCCTGCAACCGGGTGAAAGATTATGTGTTCAGCTATGAACGGATGTTAAAATTTGAGGGCAATACCGCTGCGTTCATGCTCTATGCCTATGTCCGCATCCAGAGCATCAAACGGAAAGTGGGGAAAGAGATCAGCGCTCACGCCAATGTCCTTGTCCTTGAACATCCTTCTGAAATCGCATTGGGTTTGCATCTCTGCAGATTTGGAGAAACTTTGGACAGCATCGCGCGCGATCTGCTTCCAAACCGCCTGACCGACTATCTCTATGACCTCGCCGAGAAATTTCACGCTTTCTTCCGCGACTGCAGGGTCGAGGGCTCCCCCCAGGAAGAGAGCCGCCTCATCCTCTGCGAAACCACCGGACGCATCCTGAAAAAGGGGCTGCAGCTCCTCGGCCTTGAAACCCTTGAGCGGATGTAATTTTGAAGAACTCGTCCCTCAAGGGACGAGATTCTCCGACGGTTTAAGGATTCTTGCCATAAGACAGCCCGCCTAACCCGCCCCTGAAGGGGCAGGATTGCGGCGAGCGCACCGTTCAAATCATCTGTTTCCTTCTACGAGCCAACCATGCAAGTAATCTATGGCTGGTGTTGCACCAGCAGCATTTAGGGCACCGCTGACAAGCCCATCCAAACTCCAACCCGTGCTCGCGGGCCTGGCTATTGCAGCCCTATCCACTAATAAGGCAGCCGGAGCTGCGGGAACGGAAACGCGGTCAACTAAAGAAGGAGCCGGAGCTACAGGCGCAGCCGCTGCCCTTCTTGGCACATTTTGACCTGAAACTCTAGGTTGTCCCGAAGAACTGCTCGATGAGGCTTGGGGGCCGGGCGGCGTTACGGTGCGAAGCCGAGCTTCTGCAGGAGCGGACTGTTTATCTAGGGCGAAATCCAGAAAGGCTTGAGCTTTTGCAAAATCCGGAGAAAAACTGAGCGCCTCCAAAAATGCAGCGACGGCCCGTTCGTAATTTTCAGCGGCCAGCTCCAGCTTCCCCACCTCAAAAGAAGCGATGGCTGCCCGAGATGGACTTCCGACCGGCATCCTTTCTATCTGTGTTTGCCTTGCCGCATCAGGATTGACAAAGACGCCGGGCGGCACTCTCCGTCTCGCCTCAACGATATTTTGGTTGTTCGTCAAATAGGACTGAAAAGGGGTTCTGCACATAGAGCACTGGGCACGGCCAGCTCCGCGCCGAATCAACTCCACGGCATTGATCCTGTCCATAGGATGACCGCAGGGCACTAACTGGACTGGCTCCGCTGCTGGCGCTAAGCTGATAGGACAAGTTGTTTCCTCATCAATCACACGGAGCAGTGCCTGGACTGGCGACTCTACCGGAGCCATTCTTGTTACTGAACTAATTGACATCGTTCCCTCCTGAATGTTGGTTTGTGTGATCAAGATTTTAGATCTGGCAAGCAATTTTTTAATACCCATTTTTTTTCAAAAATGGTTCAATGGCTAAAAAAAGGAACCCTTATGAGCCAAAAGAAAAGAATTTTGCTGATCGAAGACGAAGAGGACATCGCCGCGCTCATCAAACTTCAAGCGGAGATCTCCGGATATAAACTGCATGTAGAGGTCGACGGGATCAATGGCTATCACGCCATCGAGCGGGAGAAACCCGATCTCGTGATCCTTGACATCATGCTTCCGGGACAAAACGGATTTGATGTCTGCATGAAGATGAAAAACAATCCTGAGCTGCGCAATATTCCGGTCATTATCCTTACTGCGAAAGGTGAAGAACTGGATGTCGTATTGGGCCTAGAGCTCGGCGCCGATGATTATGTCGCCAAACCCTTTTCTCCAAAAATTCTTTTTTCGCGGATTAAAGCTGTGCTGCGCAGAGGCAAAGAGGCGGAGAAGACCGCCAAGGTCCTCTCTTTTGGGGATTTTATTCTGGAGGTCGATCGCTATCTCCTCAAAAAGGAGGACAGAAACATTCCGATCACCCTTTCAGAGTTCGGCATCTTGTGCCGCCTTGTCGGCAACCGTGGAAAGGTCCTCACCCGAAACCAGCTCCTCGATGACGTCCACAATGACGACACGTTCATCGTCGACAGAAACATCGATGTGCATATCGCTTCGCTGAGAAAAAAGCTGGGTCCCAAGTTTGATTGGATCGAAACCGTGCGGGGGATAGGTTACCGCTTTAGGGAAGAACCGCTGGCCCTCTGAAAAATCCGCTCGAGCCTGTCGGGATTTTGCCTTGCAAAGATCGTGCGGTGCTTGCCGACACTGACCTGGCCTTTCTTCGCGCCTTTTATTTTTTTTAAGTTTTTACACTCCGCCACCGTAATCTCATCTTCCTGCACTTTGCTAAAAAATAAGGCTAGCTGCAGCGCATCTTGCAACGATTCATCGTCAACCTCCTTACCTGCTCGCATCACCACATGACATCCCGGATGGTTAGCGACATGGAGCCATAGATCGAGGCCATTTGCAAAAGAGAATGTGAGCTCTTCATTGTTCGCTGCGCCTTTCCCAATAAAAATCGTGATGCCTCTCTCTGTTTTAAATTCCCTAAAGCGGCGCTTTATCGGCGGCGGTTCTTTCGGCACAATCACTTTAGGCAATATCGGCTTCTCTGCGAGCGCAGCCTCCTGCCGGATCTGGACTTGGAGCTCCTCGATCTCTTGTGCCGTAGATTTCGTAAATTGAGTCGCATAGAAGAGCTTGTTCCTGAGTTTCCGGCTGAGCTTCCACTGCCGTTGCAATTGCTCCGCGGGTTCTTTTAACGGATTGAGTTTCAGGACCTTCTTTTGTCCGTGCAGATTCCAATCCTCCACCTCGATCTCTTTCATCCCCTTTTTGATCCGATAGAGGTTGGATTGCAAAAGTTCAGCGACGTGCGCCTCCTCTTCCCAATGCCTGCCCGCATCCATTTCGCTTTGGTGTTTTGCCAGCCGTTTCATCGCTCTTTTGAGCCGCGCTTTTAAAATTTTCATTACACTCCAATCGAACTTTATGGTAGATACTATTATAGAAGAACATATTTGTGGAGAAACGATGAAAATACTATATATGTCCCTGGCAGTCATTGCCGCCATGAGCGGCTGCAGCACAAAAGGGGATTCAGAGTCGATGGCTGCGGATGCCGCTCAGCCGCATCCCCATGCTCCCGGAAGCGCGCTTGTTGGGGGCATCGTCGGCGCCGTCTCCGAAGGCATAGCAAGTTCTTCCCTCGACAATCAGGCCCGCCTCATCATGGAAGAAAAATCACCGAACACCCTCAATAAAATTGACCGGGGCCAGCGCTTAAGCTTAAACGATATTAAAGCGATGAGCGAAGCAGGAATCAGCGATCCGGTGATCGCGACCCAAATTACCACAACCGGGAGCATCTTCTACCTGACAAGCTCCGATATCCTGGATTTAAAAAATGCAGGGGTCTCCACACGGGTCATCGATGTGATGATCCAAACCGGTAGCTAAGAAATCGTTTGCTCGCTATACTGCGCCAATGTGAACCTCGGCCTTAAGGCCGGGGATTGTTGCCGCGTCTTGGGCGGGGCTTCGAGCCCCTCCCAAGTCGTCTTTTTTGAAAAAACCCGGCCCTTAAGGGCCGGGTTTCCGCCGGAGGACGGATGATAAGTGCTGCACAGACACAGAATAGCGCCTATACCACGCTCCAAAAGACAGTGCTCGATCAGTTCAGGCAGATCACGCGCGCCTACGCCCTGTTCCATATCACCTTTTTCCTCCTCGGCTTTGTCGAGCTGTTTTTATTTCTTTTCTTTTTTTCATTCTTCGCAAAGTCTTCGATGCTAGCGTTCTCTCTGGCCGCGATTTTTTTAACAGGCTTTTCCTACTTCGTCCTCCTTTTTTATTTCCAAGCCAAAAAACCGGAGCAGTTCCAACTTCTCTTGAAAAATTACCTCAAAGGATCCAAAGACGCTCAGGAAGAGATTCTACAAAGCCTCTCCCAACTGGCCTCCCAGCTCCGAGGTCAAGAGCACCGTTACTACCACTTGCCCGAGTATTTTAAGACCCTCGCCCCCTTGATGGAAAAATTCAGCATCTGGACCCACTGGAAAGATGTGCACCAAATGAAAGAGCTTCTACTTTGGTCCGCAATCCACGAAAGCCGCGAACTCGTCAAGGCATTTCCCACGGAAGTCAAGGCGCATCGCGCCTTAAGCGCCGCTTACATCGACCTTGCGCGCCTTTATATGGACCCGCGCAAAGAAAACCCCGATATTCTCTGGGTCTCCCCCGAATATCAGTCCAAGGAGATGGAAGAAAAGTTTCAGAAGGCGGCTGAGCGCGCAGTCGCCGAATTAAAAATTATTGAAGAGTATGCCCCCGCCGAGTTTTGGGTACATGCCCAGCTCGCGGTATTATATCGAGATTTGAAACAGCCCGCTTTAGAAATTCAAGAATATGAAATGCTTGCAAAGATGACAAACAACGATCAGGAGATCCTATTTAGATTAGGCCTCCTCTATTTTGAGCAAGGCCAGAACTCCAAAGGCCTCCGGATCTACGAAGCGCTCAAAAAAGCAGCGCATCCGCACGCGGATGCGCTCATCTCTTTCTACGACGCCTTCGCATCTATTTAAATATAACACCCCAATTGACGCTGCCGATTAAAATCCCGAGGAGGGCAACCGCATTGGCGAGCCAGTTGACCTTTTCTTTGTAGAGCCATTTGCCCCAGATGTTGCAGAGCACGATAATGCCCACCGCTAGAATGGGAAAGATCATGGCGTGCAGCAGCGGGGTAGAGACCTCCGTTGCCCAAATCATAAAAAATGTGCCCACGCCGTTCGCAATACCGCCGAGAATGCCGTATTGGACCTCAGCCTTTTTTGGAAGCCGTTTTTCCCCTGAGACATAGATTACCGTTTGAATGAAGGTCGCAGACAAGAAAACCATGGGCATGAACCATTGGTTCACGGCATCATCTAAATCAAACGAGAGGAGCAGGCCATTTGCTCCGGGAAAATTGACAAAGAGCGCACGCCACTGCAGAAAGCATAGAAATGCCAGGTGCATGAGGAAAGCGGCAGTGACAAACATCACCCATCGATGTTTTTTCTCCGACTGGGGCAAACCCCATCCGGCCCACACAAGAGCCATGACAACCAAAATAGAACCCACACCGTTCCACAACGTATACTCATAGCCGAACGCTGCTCCGAAGAGGAGGACCATCACAATCGTCGGCATCACCGTCGCAGAGTTAACGGCAGCAAAAGTCAAACCGGGAGGTCCCTGCTCTAATGACTTTCCGATAAAGGCCATCAGCCCGGCGGCAAAGATTCCTCCGGTGAGCCCAAACCCCGCCATACAATCGCTCCATGCATACTGGCCCGTGCGCACTGGATTTAATAAGACCATGACGAGAAAGACGATAAAAAACTGAATCATCAAATAGGCTCTGAAGGAGCCACCGCCGTCGATACTTTTACGCAAAAACAAATTAGACCCTGCAATGAACAGGGCAGCAACCAACATCAGCACTATGGCCATGAACCGATCCTCCTTTTGACATTCCCCCCAAAATATACCCACCGATTATTTTTTTGCGAGCGCTGAATTTGTTTGGAATACAAATAAAAATATTGAGAATGAATCTTGAAATAGGCTCCCATTGCACATGTCGGGGACACAGCACTTCGTGTCACGTGTCCCCTGCTGGCCCCCTTGAGCCTCACCTCGCTTCGCCAAAGCGCGTCCTCGTCGGGGGGCCGTACGGAGTACTAGCCCCCATGCCCCACCCCGAAGGTGCGGGCTCTCCTGTGGTGCACCTTTGCTTTGCGATCTGAGGCCATCGGCTGCTCGTGCGCTCGTTTCCCCGCCGGACTTCGTCTCGGGGCGGGGCCCCTTTCTTCGCGTCACTCGCAGAGCCATGTTGGAATGCGAAAGATAAACCTTTGGCCCGTGATTGATCTATACCTTTGCAAAACCTAATCAGTATTTTTGAACGACACGTCTAAAGTTTCATTATATTTCGGCTTTACTCGATTTAGTTTTTTTAAGAATCCATCGTAATCACCATCTTCACTTAATTTCATTACTGTAATTACAGAATCAAGGTGAGCAAGCAATTTTGGATGCCCGATATTTTCAGAAAGCTTTCTATGGAAGTGATATTTTTTATACCCCTTTTCTGACTTTGGAGTTTGTTTTTTCAGCTCTTCCAAAATACGTGGGGCAAGCCTTTTATATATGATATCATTCGTTATGTGACCAAAATAGCTTGGGTAATTTTGTCTTTTTTCTTTGTCTGCAGGAAAATCAATATCTCTTAAACGACATAGCTCTTCGTAAAACTCGACAGGAAATGTTTTAACCCACGGTCTCAATTCTTTAGCAATAAATTGTTCAAGTATCTTAGCTAGAGCATCAACCGCTCTATCTCTTTGGTATCCTGTGGCTTCATCAACTAAAGCAATAATGCCTACATGCGCCAGAGAGCGCATTATCAGTTTGGCTTTCGCCACTATTTTCTTCTGTCTAATTCCTAGATTTCCGCGTTCATCTGCATCCAACCAAACGTCGCAAATTTTCGGAATAATTTCGGCGCGAATTCCCCTAGCCAAACTCCCTCGTTCAGTACGGTAGTTTATTACAATCTCCTGCAAATCGCCCAAATGCTTTTCAACAAATGGCTTAAGATTTTTAAAAGATAGAAACTGAGGTAGATCTGCAGCAACGTCTTCTATTGAGCGATTTGCCGAAACCCAACCGCTATAATACATTCCCATTCCTTTCATAAAGTCTGTCTGTGTTAAGATCCTGCTGCCGTCAGACAAGACAGAACAAGGAAATTTCATAGCCCCAATGATCAGTTCTCCTGAATAGTCGGCCTGCGGTACATTTTTTTTCTTGTCCCACCTAGCATTTGCAGCCTTTTTCGCCACTGTTTTTCTTTCTTCGTCAGAAAGTTTAGCTGCGCGCGCGTAACCACCGACTGATTTCGTACTGTTTTTCATGCACACATCCTTGCTTGCATTTATATTTTGCATAGCATACATGCTTGCTGTTTTATTTTGCAAGCATCGCATTCAATCTGAACATAATGCTTGAGTGCTTCTCTTGAAATCGGCTACTCGTGCGCTCACTTCCCACCCCTAGCAGGGTGGGTCCCTTCTCGCGTCAACTCGCAGAGCGATTCTTGATATGCAGAGCCATCTCCCTTCACCTCTCCTTTGAACGGTGCGCTCGCCGCAATCCTGCCCCTTCAGGGGCGGGTTAGGCGGGCTGTCTTATGGCAAGAATCCTTAAACCGTCGGAGAATCTCGTCCCTTGAGGGACGAGTTCTTCAATATGCTGCAAAGCAATGTAGAGCCTGAGGTGAGTTTTCGCATTCAAATATGGCCCTGCGAGTTGACGCGAGAAGGGACCCGCCGGAAAAGGCCGAAGGCCCGGCGGGAAGTGAGCGCATGAGCAGCCGTTCGACTCAGATCGCACAGCAAAATCGCATACTCGTCGGGGATCAGTGCTCCGCACGGCCCCCCGACGAGTATGCGATTTTGCAAAGCGAGGTGAGGCGCAAGGTGGTCGCGGGAGGTGTGCTGAAAGACACACCATCCGACATGTCTATATAAATCCTTTTTCAAAAATCTTTTTTAATGCTCGGAGTCCTGGTTCTAAGAGAATTACTCCACGGAAAATTATGTCTTTGTGCTAGGATGCGAATTAGAGGGTGCCTGCAATTTAAGGTTCTGTCGATTTTGCGGTTCTTTTGAGCCGATTTTCGATCCAAATTCGAGGGGTAATATCAACATTCCGTATATTACCCCTCGAATTTGGATCGAAAATCGACCAAAATAATCCACAAAAGCGACGAACCCTTAATTTGCAGACACCCTCATATAACCTGGAGGTTTGAATGTTCCCGCGCATGGCTTGGTTTAGTCTCTTAGTGATGGCCCCCTTGCTGGGGGGAACTGCTTCCACGGACGAGATCCTTCAGCTCAGGCGGATTGGGGAATATTGGAAGGACAAGGACTATAAGACGGCGCAGGAGCAAATCGGCACTTTTCTCATTAACTTTCCGGATACGGAAAAAAAAGACGCCTTGCACACCATGCTGGGCGACACATATTTTTTTGAAAATGCCTATGTAGAGGCCGTAGCCTCTTACAGACAAGTAAGCAGCCTCGAATATCGGAAAAAAGTGTTCCACAACCAGCTCTACTCGCTCTTTGAGCTCAAAGATTACAACGGTGTGCTAAAAACAGCGGCTGCCTATTTCAAAGAAACCAAGGAGATCAAACCGGAAGAAAAGTTGAGCCTCCTGCTCTTTTTTGCAGAATCGCTCTACCGCGAAGCCAAAAATTTTACTAACGAAGAGAAAAAGGCCTTCTTTTATAAGAAAGCCAAGCACCACTATCAAAACCTACTGGGCACAAAATTTCATCTCGCCGCGCTCTTCCCCCTCGCTGAAATCCACCGCTACCTCAAAGAATACGACATGGCGATCTCCTATTATCTAGCGCTCGCGGAAAAACATCCCGCCGAGAAGGAAGACCTGGAATTCCAGGTCGTCCTTACCCAGATGCAGTTTGATCCTGAGCTCGCGCTCCAAAGTTTTGCGCGCATCGAAGGAAAGCATGCAGGCCTCGCCGCCTATCACCAGATGGCGCTTCTCTACCAAACCAAAAATTATGAGGCGATTTTACAAATCGATAAAGAACGGCAAAGGGCGATCCCTGAAGACAAAGCGGCGCTCGCCTCGTTCTTCATGGGAAGAAGTCATTACTTATTGAACAACTATCCGCAAGCAGCCTCCTTTTTAAGACAATCCCTCACATTCGTATTTTCCAACCCTGAAGAACAAAAGGCGGCCCTGCTTAGCCTCATCCTCTGCGCAAAAGAACTCAAAGACTATTCTCTGTTAACTAAGACTGCGGACCAGTTTGAGAAAGCGTTCCCCTCCGATGCGCAAACACCAAAAATCAAACTCCTTCATGCCCAGTTAGCCTTAGAAAAAGGGCGGCCCGAGGAAGCCATCGGCGACCTTCAAGAGATCTTGACCCATTACCCCGAGGCTCCATCCCGAGAAAAAATCGTCTATGATTTGGCCGTGCTCTTGGCCCGTGCCGGAGAGTGGGAAAAAAGCCGCGCCTTATTTTTGACCTATCTGACCGATTTCCCTAGCGGCGCAGAGATACGCTCCGTCTGGCGCCACGTCGCCAATTGTTCGCTCCAGCAGTACAAGCATGCACCCTCCGAGGAGACTCAACGCCTCTTCGCCCAAGATGTGCAGGGGCTCCTCGCACAGGAGCAGGCCCTCAGCCCCAAAGAAAGCCAAGAATATCGGCTGCTTCTTGCAAAAATCAACTATGACTTGAGGCAATATCATGCGGCGGCGGAGCAGCTCTCTGCATATCTCATCGATTATCACGACCACCCCAGCTTTAAAGAGGCAAGCTTTTTAAGCGCCTTGTGCGACGCAGAGCTGGCGCAAGATCCGCTCGTCTATATTGCGAGCGCAGAAAAAGCGCTCTTGCTCCAACCTGCATTTGAAGGCAGAGGCATTCTCCACCTGAAACTGTTCAATGCCTATTTATCCCTGGATCAAAAGACCCAAGCAGCGCAGCATCTTTTTGAGAGCATCTCCTCGGGATACGGCGGGGTCAAAAGAGAAAATAAACTATGGCTCGGGGATTACTATTACAAAGCCTTTAAAGAAAATCCTAAAAATATTCAGGCAAAACAGTGCGCGCTCCAAGTATATCAACACCTCTTCGATACGATCGATCTCTCCCTCGAAGCAGAAACATTAAAATATGCTGAGCTTCTGGAAGACAGCGAGCAAAAAATCGCCCTCCTCCAAAACCTGCTGAGCGCTCAGAAGCAACACCCGACTGAGCCATGGCAGTTTCAGCGGCTTGCCTACTTTCAGCTGGCAGAGGCCTATGAAGCGAGCAATCGAGTAGAAAAAGCTTTAGAGACTTATGAGCTCCTGATCACCACATCCGCCTATTCCCCCTCCTACCTCTCGAAAGCGGCGCTTCTCCAAAAAGCCCGTCTGCAATATGCTCATCTGAAACCTGAACAAAAAACAGAGAATGATCCACTCATGCGCGAGGTTTTAAATACACTCAAAGATTTGCAAGCGGTCAAGAAGAGCTCGTCGGAGCCTTTGCACATTCAGGCGGCCATCGAATATGCCAAAATGAAGGCCTCGATCTCCCACCCCTCCACGCGCCTGACCACGTCGCTTTACTTTCTCAGCCGTGTGAAGGAAGATTTTTCCTCTCCTGAGTATTTGTCTACCTTTGCCGAGTGCGAAGAAAAAAAAGCGCTATTTGACAGTTACTTAAGCCAGGTGGAGTCAGAAATTGCCGCTTTGAAAGAGTTAATTGCCTCAGTAGAAAGAAGGGCACCCGATCCTCATGAATAAAAAACCCTGGCTTCTCATCCACTGTTTTGCTGCCACGTTAGGGGTCCACAGCGCAGCCTTGCTCCTCTATTTGCAGTACCCTCACCTGTTCCAGCCCCAGCAAAGAGAGCGGGTGCACTCTCAGCAGCTCTTGCTATCCTGGGAAGCGGAAAGAAAAAACCAAGGGATTGAAGAAGCCTTCAATCAAATCCTTGCCCTCACGCCTCCCGAGCGGACCTATGAGAAGCATCAGCTTCCCGTGGAAACAGAACAGACCCCTCTTCCCGAAAAATCCCCGTCCATCGCTGTCCACCTTCTCACCCCGGCCCATGAAGAGTTCCGTTCTCATGCAGAGATTGCAATCGAGGACAATATCGCGTTAAGCGATGTCCAGTTAAAAACCCTCTCTCCCGCCCCCCTTCCAACCCTCGAAAAATCGGAATGTATACCGGTAGGGCAAGAAATCAGTTCCTGGGGCCTGTTGTTCGACGAAGAGGACCATCCCTTGCCAGCCGACCTCTCTTCCCCTGATGCAGAGAAGGCCGCTCTGTTTATTACGGAGGCACCTCCCCAAGCGCTCCCTGCCGACAACACAGTGTCCATTTCTCCACATTCTTTAGAAGAAGCTCCTCTCAATCTTTTCGATCCTCTCAAGCCCTATACCTCTTCCCTAGATACACCCGCCGCCGCGCCAAGCACAGACAAAGGATCCTACCCCCAAGCGAGCGCCTACGCCCTCATCGAAGATCTTCCGAAAGCCCCCTGGAGAGAGGCATTTCACGTCGACGTTAAGCTTCTTCCCCAAGAAAAAAACTTTCTCTTTTCCCTATCCCTTGCCCCCACCGCCGATCTTTCCCTTTCGAGGCTGAAGCAAAATTTCTTTTTCCTCATCGACCGCTCCAACTCCATTGAGAAGCACCGCTACCAAGTCTTCAAACGGGCCGTTCTCAAAGCGCTCTCCTTCCTACGCGTAGGAGACACGTTCAATATTTTCATCTTGGACCAAGAAATTGCACGGCTCAGCAATGACAATCTTGTGTTCAACCCGGCGACCCTGCAGCGGGCAGAGAGTTTCTTGGAGAAGCAAGCGCATGGGGGGCTTTTTTCCGCCACCGATATCTACGCCACCCTTGAAAAGCTGACTCCTTCTTCCACAAAAGATAATGAACTCTATACCGCGATCTTTCTCACAGACGGAGACTCGCTGATCAGTTCCAACAAACAACGCAAGACCATCCAGCGCTGGATGAACAAAAACGGCGGCAAGCTCGCCCTCTTCACCGCAGCGGTCGGCAAAGATAATAACCTGAGCCTGCTCGAGATGCTCAGCGCCTGTAACCGCGGCAGACTGCTCTATTCAGAAACCTATGCGGCCTTTCCACGAAAGCTCGCAAAGCTGGTCCACGATTTGCGCAACCCGATCGCGACCGATCTCCGCATCTCGGCAGTTTCAAGCAGCAAGAAGACCCTTGTGCTTTATCCCCCAGCTTCCTACGCTCCAAATTTATATGCCGACCAACCCTATCTTTTAACCGGATCGATGACCGAGCCCGCCGATTTCACCCTTCTCATCGAAGGCAAGCACAATGACCAGTGGATCAATCTAGAAAAAAAGATCTCCTTCCAAGGCGCGCAAAAAGGAGGCGCTCAACTTAAAATCGACTGGGCAAAGTCAAACGCCTACTTCAATTATGAAAAGTTCCTCCACTCGGGCAATGTCGCTTATCTTGACGAAGCGAAAGCCCTTCTCGCACCTCAATGAGCCTCCGCATTATCGGCGGAACGTTCCGCAATCGTCCGATCAAATCCCCAAAGGGAGACCGCACCCGCCCCACCTCAGCCCTCCTGCGCAAGGCGCTCTTCGACATCTGCCAACCCTTCATCGAAGGAGCTGCATTTCTTGATCTTTTTGCGGGAAGCGGCGCAATCGGCATCGAAGCGATCAGCCGCGGGGCCGCCCATGCAACCCTTGTCGACAAAGACAAACAGGCGCTGGATTGCATCCTTGCCAACCTCAAAACACTAGGCATCGAATCGGAATGTACAGTGATCGCCGGGGCGGCGCCAGCAGCCTTGAAGCGGCTCAAGAAGCCCTTCGACATCGTCTATATCGATCCGCCCTATGGCCAGGTGGAGATCGCTCCGCTCCTCGCCTTCTTTGACACAGAAGGCCTTTTGAACCCGGGCGCACATGTTTTTGTGGAGACCGACCGCGAGTTTGAGCCCCTTCCCCTCAAGCATCTGGTTTTTCGAGAAAAGAGGAAATATGGAAATTCCTTTTTATATGGCTTTCGCAACTACAGCTTCTGACCTTTGCTGTACTTGGTCTCGCTGGCGATTTCGCCCTTAGGAGAAAACATTTTCTTCGTCCCATCGAGCTCGTCGCGCACAAAGTTTTGAGCAAGGCGCGGTGTGCCATCGTCATAGAATTTGTTGAATTTCCCATGGCGCAAGCCCTCTTGGTACTCGGCTTCAAAGACGAGGATCCCTTGGGGATTCCACTCTTGGGTTAGGCCGTGCAGCTGTCCATTTTTATAACGGGAGACGGTGGCGAGCTTTCCATTATCGAAATAGCTCTTCTCCTCACCCTCTTTTAGATCGTTCACAAAAACGACCTCTTTACACACTTTCCCATTGGGATGATACTGCACTGTGGGCCCATTGCGCTGATCATTTTTGTACTCGGCCTTGATGAAGATGCGCCCCTTTTGATCATAGGCCTCGGCGACGCCTTCTTTGCGGCCTTTCGCAAAGTAGATGCGGGATACCTTATTGCCCGCTTCATTATACTCGATCGCTTCCCCGTCCAGCTGATTGTCAAGATAGTTCCCTTCGTAGGCCTTCACCTTGCCAAAAAATTTGTGGGGGGGATAGTAGACCTCGTGAAGCCCTTCTCGGCTATTGTCTTTGTAATGGAACACAATCTCTTTTTGATCTTGCGTTCTCTCAAAAAAGCGGCCCGACAGCTTGTCTTGCTCATAATGGCACTCCTCAACGAGGTTGCCCTCAGAGTCCCACACGGCTTTGACGCCATTTAGCTTTCCCTTGTCATACACGACAAGCGTTTGCGTGGCCCCATTGGGATAAAAACTGCGCTGCTCGCCATTCAGCTGGCCGGCATCATTATAGATGTAGTGGCGCGCAAGCTTGAGAACCTCTTTCTTTTGATCCTGCTCCTTGGGGAAATATTCTTTCTGCTCTCCGATAGGCTGTCCGTTTTTGTACTCTTTCACATAGCAGAGGCTGCCGTCTTCATACCATCCCTTGGACTGCCCCTCTAACAGGTTTTCCTTATAGTGAGCAATCGACTTGAGCTGTCCGCTTGCGTAAAATTCTTCAAATTTCCCGTTCCGCTTTCCATGATCAAACTCGACCGACTCTTTGAGTTTGTCTTTTCCATACCACAGGCGAACAAGACCGGTGGGCTGATCGGCAACGTAAGCGCCTTCCAAGACACAGACTCCGGCATCATTCCATTCCTTGAAAACCCCCTCCTTTTTCCCTTGAGTGAATGAGCCGCTGAACTTTAGATTCCCATTTTCAAACCACTCCTCTTCCTTCCCTTCTTTGACACCGGCTTTCAAGGCACACTTGATTTTGCTGTTTCCATTTTCATACCATTCTTGATAAGGCCCATCACATTTTTTATCGTTGTAAAACGTATGCAGCTTGATCTGGCCGGAGGAATAAAATTCTTTTTGCTCGCCGGCAAGCTCTCCATTATCGTAGTGGTAGTCGGTCTTCAGCTTCTCATTGTCATACCATTGCTTGAATTCGCCGTCATACTTGTCGCCGATCAGAAAATACTGCGCCGTTATTTGTCCTTGGGAATTGTACTCGACGATGAACTCTAATAGTGTTCCGTCCTTGTCATAGTTGGCAGCATAGGCAGTGACCCCATTATTATGGTTCAGCCAGTGTTTCCCCACTTTAATTCCCTGAATATACTCTCCCTCCCCGAGCAGGTTCCCCTCACCGGTGAAAAAGTGTTCCTTCCCGTGCTTTTTTCCATTTTTGTAGAGAACTTTGTAACTCTCCTTTCCGTTCGGGTGATATTTTAGGTGCATGCCGACAGGCTCGCCGTTCTTAAAATCTTGCACTTCTAAAATCGTCCGCGTCTCGTCATAGACCACAACAGCGGGATTTTTTCCATCCGAGTCCAGCTGGCCGTCGCGGAAGTTGCGGGTCGCCTTCAACGTTCCATCCATGTACCATTCTTGCGCTTTTCCATGAGGCTTCCCGTTGACATAGGGAATGGAGGAGGCCTTGGCCCCTTTGGGATGGTAGCGCACAAGCTCTCCAACGAGATTATCCTGTTCATATACACCTTCTTCAGCCTTGGCTCCATCTTCATAATAAGATACCATGCTACCCTGCCGTTTCCCTTCTTTGAAATTGGCAACGCCGCGCAACTGTCCATTGGGGTAAAAAACTTTGACTTCTCCATTTAGCAGCCCTTGATCATATGTGGCTGTTTTCTCTACTTTGCCGTCTTGAAAAAAGGTGAGGCTGAAGCCGTGGGGGACGGTCACGGATTTCCATTGAAGGCAGGCAGGAGAGGAGGGGTCGACGGTCACAAGGTCCGTCTCATTCTGCAATTGGCCATTGGGATAATAGGTGACTTGTTTCACCGCCAATGCGGGCTGATCTTTGATCTGCTCATAAAAAACAACTTTTCCGGGGACGCCATTGGGAAATGTCTCGACAATTTTCGGTTGCCAGTGAGGCTGACGGTTTTTTAGTGTCACATCGGCAGCGGCAGCTGCGAAAAGGTGATGGATACAGAGACAAAAAATTAAAATAAAGACTTTCATTTAATCCCCCAATTTTTTTGAGGAAGCTCTCAAAACTCGCCCTGAAGACAAAACAAGTTTTGTCCCCAGGGCGCGTCCCGAGAGCCTCATCTTTGCTCAAGGATATCTATTCAGGGATTAATTCACAACCTGACTAAAAAGAGCTTTTCCCGCTGTAGCGGGAAAAGCGAAATTGTTCAAAACTATTTCTTTACATAGCACCTCGATAGGCGCCTCCATTACACAAGTCGGGGACACCGCACTTCGTGTCGGGCGTCCCCGACATGATCTATGATGGCCACTTTTGTAATTTTAATTTTTTTTAATAGTCTGCTCCCTGACCAGTAAATGACAACACCCCGCGTATAGCGAGGTGTTGAATGAACAACAAGGGGAGTTCTTCTTCTTACATGAAGAAAGCAACCCAGCAAAGAATCAAACCCCATACGAGAGGGACGATTCCCACGCCTTTCATGAAGGAGTGGTTTGTCATGGTATGCTTGATCAACAATTGTGGGATAAAGAATACGAGGATACCGCGGACCAGAAATCCCCAGCCGAGCAATGTTAAGAATACGGAAACATTCCACATCCATACATTGTATTGGCTGATGATCGTTAAACCGACCAACAGGTTTATAAATCCGTTTAAATAAAAGGCTGCTGGGGTGCTTTTGAAGGATGCCATTACCTTAACGACATTTTCTCCATAAGCGAGCATCCAAAGGCCTAAAATTACTAATAATGGTCCAAAAATACTGGACAACCATACTGCGTTTTGCATCTTTCCTCCTGCAGGGTTAGATAATCAAAAGTGATACACACTTAACTTAACAGTAATGATTAAAGAATTATTTTGTCAATAAAAAGAATTTTAAGAATTTTAAGAAGTTAATTTTTTATAGGTCCCCATGAGTTCTGATTTAGCCAAAATGTGGCCTTGCATCGCCTTCTCAACCTCCTCTTTTGTAGCCCCTTGCGACAGGGAAAGAAGGGTGTCTAAGGCATAGAGCGTGAAGAAATATCGATGCTCTCGGTCGGGAGGGCAGGGGCCCTGATAGGCTATCCGATTTCCTGTTCCTTTTCCTAAAAGGCCGGGAGGCCGCGACCCCTCATCAATGGAACGGAGGGTGGAAGGGATATTAAAAAGGACCCAATGGACCCAGCGCCCATCTTTCCGAATGGTCGCGGGAACGTCGGGATCCTCCATGATGAGGCAGAGGCTTTTTGCCTCGCGGGGGGCGTCTTTGAACTCTAGGGGCGGGTTGATGTCTCTTCCTTCGCAGGTATATTTGGAAGGGATTTTTGCTCGATTGAGGAAGGCAGGGCTGGTGATTTGCATGGAAACTCCGGGAGTTGGGTAATATATTCTTCTTTTGGAGGATACCGATTACAAATTTTAATGTGTAGCGGCTCGCGCATATCGACCCAAATTTTTTCTGTTTCTGTCTGAAATTCAAGGACCCCATGGGGCTCGATTCTTCCGGAGGAGTAGATCTGAAGGGGAAGCTCTGTGAACGTTTTTCCATCCAAGAAGACCATCTGCGACCCGCTTAACAAAAAAGGGGCCGCCGAGCTTCCCACTTTCAGGGAGGGTTCCGATTTATTCTGATATTTCCACTCTTCTTTGTCCTTAAAAAGGCGGAGTTCCATATCTGCTCTGTGGGTCATCGCCAGCAGTTGGAGTTCTTTGAGTTGCGAGGTGAAATCACTGACGGCGAGATGAAAGCGATGGGTGGAAAGGGCATCCGCGATGCGCATTCCGATGGCCCCTGCCGCCACGCTCAAGATGAGGAGGCAGATCATGATCTCCAGGAGAGTAAAGGGCCTCGCTGTTTTCTTCATCCCTTAGATGCTTGATACTCAAGTAATTTTTTCGAGCGGACGATGAGATCCTCTCCCCCCGGAGTCTGGACGATTTCATAGGTTTGCCCCCATCCATCTTTCATTAACTTGTCCGGGTCCTTGACTATACCGGATTGCTTGAGGTAAAACCCAGGCCTTTCCTGAACATCTTTAATGCTTGCCCCCTTGGCAAGCGCGAGGCGGAGCAGATCGCCGACCTGTTCGATGCCGCGCTCCGATTTGAAGGCGCGCCCTTCATCCATGCTTCCTTTCATGTTATAGCTGATAACCCCGCCAATGAGACCGATCAAGAAGATGACGATCATGATCTCCATGAGGGTAAAGGCCATTTTTTTACGCTTTTTCATTTTATTTTTCCTTATCTCGACTTTGTACAATTTTGTAGCGGCATCTCCGAGAGAATTGCTGGCAAATTTCTTATTTCTTCGCTCATTTATAGCGCCTTCGGCTATTAATTTCGCGAAGAAATAAAAAATTTACAGAGCGCTTCCTCCAGATCTGCTCGCTAAAAATTGTACAAAGCCGAGCTTATGTTGAGAGAAATGAGCTGACATCCGTAAGAGGGAGCAGGACTGAGAGCAGGATCAGGCCGACCACGCCGCCTAAAATGAGCAGGATCGTTGGTTGAAGCAGGGCTGTCATTTGGGCCAGGTGGGTCTCCATCTCCTCGTCATAAATATCGGCAATGTTTTGCAGCATAGGCACCGTCTTTCCCGTCTCCTCGGCCAGCGCTAGCATGCGGGTCACGAGGGAGGGGATCAATGGCGATGATTTTAACTCATCGCTCAATTTTTTTCCTTCTCCAATCCGCTTTTCGGCATTGGCGATCACTTCTTCGAGGAGGGCCTGCTTCATCACTTTGCGAGAGAGGCTGAGGGAGGTAATCAGGGGGACGCCCCCCTGAAGGAGGACGGAGAGGGAGCGGCAAAAACGGATCAAGGCCGCCTGGATGATCAAGGTTTTAATGAGGGGGAGCTTTAACAATCCTCTTTCTAGAAACAGCCGCCCTTCGGGGTGTCGAAGGAAGAGGAAGGCGGAGGTGCCGAGGGCTGCGACGCCAAAGAGGAGAAAAGGCCACGCGGCGTTTACGAAGGTACTGAGCGCGAGGACGATGTGGGTGATCGGATGGAGCGGCCTGCCCTCAAAAAGATCACGCATCGAAGGAACGACAAAGAGGAGGAGGGAAAAAATTACGATCATGCAGAACGAACCCAAAAAGGCGGGATAGATGAGGGCGGAGATGAGCTGCTTGCGGAGCTTTTGCTGCTTATTGATGAGTGCGGAGAGCTGATCGAAAATTTGGGCAAGCGACCCGCTCTGCTCGGCGCTGGCGACCATGGAGAGGTAGATCTCATCAAACGTTTTGGGATAGCGCTTCAGAGAGGCGGAGAGGGAGGAGCCGCTTTTGAGCCGGTCGCAGAGGTCCAAAAAGAGGGAGTGGGACTTGTGGCGGCGGTATTTTTCTTCGAGGGTCAGCAGGCTTTCATAGACGGGAAGCCCGGCCCTGAGGAGCTGGCCCAATTCTTTCGTAAAGGAGAGGAGGAGGGTTCGATCTAGGCCGATCTCTTTTTTATTGTCTTTGAGAAGACCGATGGAGGTGACCATCACCTTCTGCTTGCGGAGCCTCTCTTTGGCAACGCTCTCAGAATCGGCATCGATGACGCCTGCGGTGGCCCTTCCGGTCTCTGCGAGGGCTTTGTAACGAAATAGGGGCATTAGATCTCCTCGCACCCGCGGGTGACGCGGAGCACTTCGGCGCTGGTCGTGATCCCGTCTTTGACGAGATAGGCGCCCTCTTCTCTTAAGCCGCTCATGCCGCATGCCAGGGCGACTTTTTGCAATTCTAGGGCATCGGCGCTGCGCAGCAGCTGACGCTTGATAGGACTGCTGAGATACATTAGCTCGTAGATGCCGTGGCGGCCGCGGTAGCCAAGTCCATAGCAGTGGGGGCAGCCGGCGCCTTTGTAGAGGACTTTCTCCGTTAATCCGAGTTCTTTGAGCTCCCGCTCAGAAGGTTCATAGGGGGTTTTGCAATGGACGCACACGGTGCGCACGAGCCGCTGGGCCAGCACGGCAACAACAGAGGAGGAGAGCAGGTAGGGCTCAATCCCCATATCGACAAGGCGGGTCAGGGCGGAAGGGGCATCGTTGGTGTGCAAGGTGCTGAGGACAAGGTGCCCGGTGAGAGAGGCCTGGATCGCAATTTCGGCGGTCTCTTTATCGCGGATCTCTCCGATCATGATGACATCGGGATCCTGGCGCAAGATGTGGCGCAGGCCTGTGGCGAAGTCGAGATGGATTTTCGCATTCACTCCGATTTGCGCCATTCCCTGCAGCTTATACTCGACCGGGTCCTCAATGGTCATAATATTGGTCTCCGATGAATTGATCTCAGAGATCGCGCTATAGAGGGTGGTAGTCTTTCCGCTGCCCGTCGGCCCGGTAACGAGGACGATCCCTTCGTTGAGGCGGATCACTTTTTTGAACGCCTCCAAGGTGGGGGCCCGCATGCCTAGTTTATTAAGGCCGACGAGAACGTTGCTCTTATCCAAAATGCGGAGGACGATCCTCTCGCCAAAGGCAACGGGGACGGTGCTGACCCGAAAGTCGATCTGGCGGCCGCCCATCTTCAATTTGATCCTGCCATCCTGCGGCAGCCGGTGCTCGGCGATGTCGAGCTTGGCCATCACTTTGATCCTGGTGATCAATTGGGACTGATACTCTTTAGGAGGAGCATGGCGCATTTGAAGAACGCCGTCGATCCGGTAGCGGACGCCGATCCCGGTTTCCAAAGGCTCGAAGTGGACATCGGAGGCTCCTTGCTGGATCGCTTCGATGAGCATGACGTTGAGCATTCGAATGACGGACGAGTCGGTCTTTTGCTCGAGAAGGTCGTAGCCGTCTTCCTCTTCTTCCGGCTGGGACAGCGGATCGCCTTGCAAGCTCGCAATCAGCTGCGAAGCAACATCTTCTTTCTGGTGGTAGCACTTTTCGATGGCCTCTTCCAAAAGCAATTTCGAAGCGCAGACTTCTCTGACCTCAAGCCCCGTCAGGCACCGTACATCTTCGACGGCTTCTAAATCGAGCGGGTTGGAGATGGCGACGAGGAGCACCCCCTCTACTTCATCCAGGGGGAGGACGACCTTGTGTTTCGCAAGGGCGTAGGGGATTCTCTGGACCTTCTCTTTGACAAAGGGATAATTTAAAAGGTCTGTGACTTGTGGAATTCCAAAGTCGTTCATCCGTCCTCCGGCGGAAACCCGGCCCTTAAGGGCAGGGTATTTCAAAAAGATGGCTTGGGAAGAGGACGAAGCCTCGCTCCCCAAGTCGCAGTAACAATCCCCGGCCTTAAGGCCGGGGTTACTGCTTGTAATTCCAAAACATTTTCATGCTCTGTCTAAAGAAGCAGGCCTGGTCGTTCTTCCTAGCTTCGACGAGGCAATCCAAGAACTCGGGAATGTCGCCCGGCCTTTGTTTGAGCGTCTCGGTCCGGAGCCTTTCTAAGTCCTCTTTGGGATCGGTGATGATTGTGGGGGTGATGAAAATGAACATCTCCGTGTTATGGTCGGTCAGCTTTGAGGTGCCGAACAACTTGCCAATCACAGGAAGTTCCCCGAGAAAGGGCACTTTCTCCTGATTATCGTGTGTGATCTTCTTGCGGAGTCCCCCTAAAATTACGGTCTCACCATCGGCGACTCGGACCTCGTTTTCCACATTTCGCCGGTCGACGTGGGGACGATCATCATGTTTAGAGCGGGGAGTGTCGAACGTGATGTTCGTCTGCAGGGTCACAAATCCCGACTCTTCATCCTCGGCAGGCGGGTGGACGGTCGGGGTGACAACGATCGTGATCCCGTACTGGGCCCTGGAGTAAGATTTTTCAGGGACGTTGATGCCGTTGGTCCCCACGACCGGAACGGCGCCGTTGTTAATGGAAAGCTCCTCTACAATTTTAATGGTCGCCGGGGTCTGGTTGACGGTGGTGACGGAGGGGGCGGCATTGAGCTGCACATCTTCCTGCGTCATCAAGAAATTATAAGCAAGATCAAAGGCAGGGAAGTGTTTCGAGTGCTTGGCGCCAAAGATAAATTGGAAGATTCCCGACCCATGCAATGTCTTCTCTTTATCCCTCACTCCTAAAAAGGAGCTGTTAAATTCGACATGATTATGTTTAGAGCCGATCTTGAGCAAGTTAAGCCCGAAGCTGGTGTCGTCATTGAACTGCTTTTCGAAGAGGAGCACTTCGATCTGCACCATCCGTTTGGGGACGTCGAGCCTGCGGAGAAGCTCCTTAATTTTTACAAGAGCATCCCGGCGCACGACCATGAGCAGGGTCCCTGTCTTTGGATCGGGTATAAAGTGGTCCACTCCTTCATCAATCTCAAGCGCAGCATGGGTCCCTTGATTAATTTGTGGAGGGGTAACGACCAGCGGTGGGACTTGGGGATAGCCATCTGGAGGCGTCTTGACGGGCCCTGTCGAATTGTATACGTAATCGGCGCTCTCCTGATTTTCTCCGGGCATGCTGAGCAAGGAAGCATAGACCTTTTCGAGGACTTTGGCCAGATCTGTAGGGTCGCTGTGGCGGCAGGTGTATAGATAGACCGTCATTTCTGTTGGATCTTGGAGCTGTTCTTCTGTGTTTTTGACGATCTGTTCAGCGCGGTCTACAACATGCAGGGGGCCGATGAGAACGATCGCGTTTCCATGCGGCAGAGGAAAGAGGCTAAGACCGTCGCCATCGACTTTGGCGAAGGGAGGTCTGGCTTTGTCCATTGCTTCCCCAAAAAAAGAGGTCAAAATCTTTTCCATCTCTTTGACGCCCATCTTGGAGACGGTAACGACACGCGAGACTTTGCCTTTGTTGCTCTCCCACACAGTGTTATAGAGGGAGAGAAGTTTTTCTACCTCTTCCTTTGAGGAGACGACGGCGATCTTGCTCCCGACTTGATAGACGAAGGTCTGCTTAGCATCGGAAAATCGCTCCATGAATTGAAAGACGCTCTTCACATGTTCGACGGGAGGAGAGAGGACATAGAACACCCGGGAATTGGAGGGGGCCCACTGCAGATCTTCGGGCTTCGAAGCGATTGCCTGCACGGCTGCGGGGTCCTGTTTAAAAATGAAGAGCTGGCGGGTATAACTGCCCAGCCGCTTCACCCCAATTCCATTGTGGGATAGAATAATTTCCAGCACATCGCTCCAAGACTCCCGAGGGATTGGAATGCTCGAATGCATGTTGAGCTTAAGCGAAGACATTTCGGGAGGAATGACATAGAGGTAGTCCATGGCGCCATACTCCATGACGAGCTGGGCCAGGGTTGTCTCCTCTTGGTCCCATAAGGCAAACCCTTCTTCCTCCTTCTTCGCGTCGGCAATGGCACTCTCGCGCCAGAGCTTCTCTTGCCTCATCATCTCTTGCTTGATCTGGTTAACCTGGGCCAGGAGCCTTTTGAATTCTTCTTCGGGAGCTTTATTTTCATTGAGAACGGCGACCTCGCGGTAACAATTTTCCAGCTGGACGCGCAGATTTGCGATGAGTTGATTGACAAGCCCGATTTCTTTGTCGGAGGTATGCTCCTTACGGACCATTCCTGCTTTTTTTTCTTCAATGGTCTCTGCGAACCCAACGGTGGACACTAAACATGCTAGTAGAATTAGGCGGTTCATTTCTTCTTATCCATTTCTTTGGGTTTCTTAGCGGCTGTGATGGGGATGACGATGGGCTGCACCTGTGTGCGCATAGGGTCAAATAAATGCCCTAAAAGGGTCGTCTTGCCCCCCTCCTTTTTTACGCCGTCGAAAATAAACAGCTCCCCTCGGAGCTTATGCTGTAAACAGTTTTCAATATCTTCCAAGCTTTTCAGTTTATGCCACCCTTGAGATGATCTCAAGAGCCAGTCGCCTTTTTTTAAGATAAGGCGCCGTTTCCCCATGGCGCAGGTCACAGCCGACGAGGTCCTGAGCCGCACGGAAGAAATCAATTCTTCGGTTTTAAACTGCATTTTAGGCGGCGACTCTTTTTCCCATTTCATCTCTAGGGGATAAAAACCGGATACATCCCACGCCTCCACCTCAATCTGAGAATTGCGGTACGGCCCGATGCGGGCCAAAGGAAGTTTTGGAGAGGCATCTTCCAGAGAGATGGAGGCCCACTTTCCCTCTATCCAGCTCAAATAATCTCCCTGCCCCACGAAGCATATATTTCCTTCAGGAAACTCGATTTTTTGCTTTTCCTGAAAGGACTTAAACTCCATACCGCCATACTGCTGCATAAGCAGGTCAGCCCCCCAGCATTTGGCGCCTTTGATACTTTTGAAGAAGGGCTCCTCGCGGGACCCTTTTTTA
>Ga0207105_1011_pt1 | contig 43184 bp, 42 predicted proteins | sample Alteio_BWMinHeat_77_FD_153569 | JGI IMG/M metagenome (GOLD analysis project Ga0207105, IMG submission 153569) | Enriched cells from forest soil in Barre Woods Harvard Forest LTER site, Petersham, Massachusetts, United States -... | ecosystem: Environmental > Terrestrial > Soil > Temperate forest >... | reverse complement strand
GATGAGTTAAATTCCTGCCTTAAGTTGCTACAAGATATTGATGTCGACACTAAGCTAAGCCATCTCAAAAATGCCTTACAAACAGGCTTTGCTGAGATGAGAAAACTCGGAGCACAGCGCAAAGCTGTAATTTTTACTGAGTCTCGCCGTACCCAGGAATATCTTGAACGTTTTCTTATTAGCGAAGGATACGGAGGGAAAATTGTTCTTTTCAACGGGGTTAATAACAGTCCATCATCTACTGATTTCTATACTAAATGGGTCACCAAAAACCAATCCAAAGGCCGCATCACCGGCTCAAAAGCTATAGATATTCGCACAGCCCTAATTGAAGCCTTTCGCGATGAAGCAGAGATTTTAATTGCCACTGAAGCTGCTGCTGAGGGAATAAATTTACAATTTTGTTCGCTAGTAATTAACTATGACCTTCCTTGGAATCCTCAGCGCATAGAACAGCGCATCGGGCGATGCCATCGTTATGGTCAGGAACATGATGTTGTAGTCATTAATTTTCTAAATAAACGCAATCATGCTGATATACGCGTTCATGAGCTTCTATCAGAAAAGTTCAACCTATTCTCCGGGGTGTTTGGTGTTTCCGATGAAGTTTTAGGGGCGATTGTTTCGGGAGTAGATTTTGAAAAACGTATCTTGGAAATCTATCAAAGCTGCCGAACCCCTCAAGAAATTGAACTTGCAATGGCCAAGTTGAAAGAGGAAATGAAGGAGCCTCTTAACGAAAAGCTTGCTGAAACAAGGCGAAAATTGTTAGAAAATTTCGATTATGACATCCATTCAAAATTTAAAAATAGCCTTGAGGGAACGCGTGATCGTTTAGGGCATATGGAAAAGATTTTTTGGGGCTTAAGCAAACATCTTCTAAAGGATAAAGCCATCTTTAATGATAATGAACTTTCTTTCCATCTAACAAATTCTCCGCTGCCGGAAGTTTCCAACGGCACCTATCATTTAATTCAAAAAAATAAAGAGTCCATCTCTAGTGATTACCTTTATCGACTTTGTCATCCACTAGCAGAGCATCTTATTAAAAAAGCTAGCGATTTTTCATGTCCCACAGTTGAACTGACATTCAATATCAGCACATATTCTGTACGAGTTGCTGCGGTCGAGCGCCTCAAGGGCAAGCATGGTTGGCTTTCGCTTAATCACTTGCGAATCGAAGCATTTGATTGCAGGGATTATCTTCTATTTTCAGGATTTGATAGCACTGGAAGACCTCTCGATACGGATACTTGCGAAAAGCTATTTCTCTGCGAAGCCCTTGTAACAAAGCATAGCGTCGACATTGGCTTCGATGCTCCTCGCCTTAAAGATGACATTGAATGTCTGCGCTCTGCCACAGTAGCCAAAAACCGTGAGGCTAATCGTGAGCATTACAATGACAAAGAAGAGCAATTTTCTCGTTGGGCACATGACAATACTATCCCCATCGAAAAAGAAATAAAATTTATCAATACTCAAATTCAGGAGATCCAGCTTCAAAAACGTCTTGCTGAGACGGCGCAAGAACGTAAACAATACGAAGAGGACCAGCGCGCTTTAGAGGCAAAACGCAAACAAAAGCGACGACAGCTTGAAGACTCCGAGGACGAGCATACCAAGATGCGCGAGGAAATGATCGCAAAATTTGATGCAGAAATCAACCAAACAGCGACAAATAAGCACTTGTTTACAATTTGCTGGCGAGTAGTATAATTGTCTAATTTTTCTAGAATATTTCAACTAGTTGAGGTCCTAGACATTAGCTAAAAGTTGGCTTTGGATGAATGAAAGGGGCCGGGCCTGCGATCCTGCGATTGAAAGGGGCCGGGCCTGCGATCCTGCGATTTGAATCTTTCTTGTAAACAATTTAGGGTTTATAAAATCGCAGGATCGCAGGCCCACCCTTTTTATAAGGGAGTAAGCTTTTATTTGGAGTCGGCTTTTTTTATGACTTTGCCATTGATCTCTTTAAGAGAATCCTGACTGATTTGTCCGAGATATTGAGGCAGCTCTAAGCCTGCCAAAGAAGCTATGTCATGGAGAGCTGGTAGCGATTTTGTAAATTGGCTGATGAAGTTTGAGGTCGATGACCCTTTCCCATCTGCGCTACCGCTATCCCAAACTGTAATCTTGTCGATCTTGATGTTTTTGATCGCTTCTACCTGCAATTTCACAATCTCTTCAAGTTTTTCTATCAATAACATCGTTGCTGCACTCTTAGCATCCTCTCCGCAGGCTTCAAAGAGCTGTTTATAACCCGTCGCCTTGGCGTCTAATAGCTTCTGGATTCCTTCTGCTTCGGCTTGTCTGATTGACAGGATTGCTGCTGCTTCACCGCGGGCTATGATAACTTTGCTTTGAGCTTCTGCCTCAGCATCAATCTGCATTTTCCTTTTCTTAATCTCTTGCGGAACAATTTGCTCGGCTTCCAAAAGCTGCGTCTGTGCCAATGCACGTGCTTTTTGAATCATCGCTTCGGCATTTTGCTTAGCTACCTGACTGCGCTGAGCTGCTTCCGCTTCTTTTTCAGCTAATTGAGCATTTGTCAAAGCCATTTGAGCTTTGGAGTCATTTTCCCCTTTGACTGCTTCGGCATTGTAAGAGGCTACAGACACTCTGCGGTCTCTTTCTGCTAATGATTTCCCGATATCTCCTTGCTTTTCTTGCTCTGCTACATCGACTTTAGCTTGATTCACAGCCATGGACGAGGCTTTCATTCCGATGCTTTCAATATAATTCGATTCGTCAGTTATATCTGTGATGTTGACGTTTAATAAAGTCAGGCCAATCTTATGCAGTTCGGGCTCAATGTTCTTCTTAATAGAATCTAAAAAACGTTCTCTGTCCTGGTTGATCTCTTCAATTCGCAACGAAGCCACCGTTAAGCGTAGCTGGCCAATGATAATTTCTGTGGCCATTGACTCAATTTCTTTGTGGCCCAAGTCTAACACCCTAACGGCAGCGTTGTTCATCACGTCAGGGGTTATGCCTACAGCAACTGTGAACGTGCTTGGTACATTCACACGGATGTTCTGATGCGAAAGCGCTCCTTTTAATGGAATATGGATAGTGCGTGGTGTTAAGTCCAAGAATGCATATCCTTGGATCAATGGCCATATGAATGTTCCTCCCCCATGATAGCACTGAACAGTCTTACTGCCTGCTACGCGACCATAAACAACCAGGACTTTGTTCGAGGGGCATCGACGATACAATTTCGCCAGAAAAAACACATTCGCGAAAAGAAATAAAAGAAACCCTGCTACTGTAATGCTTAAATATGAAATGTCAAACATAAATACCTATTTATAATGGTGTAACGATAACTGTGTTGTCGTCTTTTTTTTCAATAATTTTTACGCGCATAAACGCAAGCAAGTCTTCAGGATGGTGAGAGATGGCATCAATTTCATGTGTAAAATGTTGTAGGGACATTGAAATCTTGCCTATGCCGCCTTTTGGGATGCGTTGATAGACATATGCCTCTTTTCCAATCGCATCTTCAATTCTGTATATGCTACCAACACTTCTAAGTCTTTTTGCTAACTTAAAAATAGAGCGAATGATGAGAGCTGAAAATATGCCTGCAGCAAGGGATACTTCAATCGTAGTGGTGTTCTGGAGTCCGAATTCATTTTGGCATGTGATGGCTGTCCATCCAAACATCATCAGAAATCCAGTGATGGCTTGCATTGAAAACCATTTGAATTTTCTAGCGTCTGAAGAATCACGACCTGCATCATGGACATTATCGGAAATGATAGCGTCACTAACATCAAAGCTATCTTGATCGGTAACACCAAGAATATTGATTATAAATTGGATAAAAAACATACCTGAACCGGTAAGGGCGCAAAACCAAAAAAAAGAACCTGATTTAATTAAATCGTTAAAATAATTAATATAATAAAACATAATTAATACGGTATTTTTTAGCATGATATTGATCGCAATTGCGATTAATAGCAATATCAATGAATTTATTGATTATAGAATTTGAAACTACCCTTTGATTTCAAGTGATCTCCCATATTGAGTTGCTTAAAGAACGTATTCCAACACAAATTGTAATAGAAAAAGGTTCGGATGGCATAGGCACTATGAGTTTCTCAGTCTAACCAACAACATCGCATTCATGAAGTTTGTCTTTCCTTTCGGGTCTTGTGAAAAAATTTTCTCTTAAATCTAAAGCTAGCTGTAATGGCTTATAGATATTTAATTCAAACACCCAATTGACTTTACTGGGTGTTTTTGTTAAACATAAGATATTGGAGATTACCTATGGCAAAATCAAATCGCCTTAATACTATACATTCGCTTCTGACACAAGTTTCGTTTACTGCGGATGAAGCCAAAAAACTTGGGGTATTTCCTGCGCATCTGGCCTATTATATAAAGAAAGGTCAGATTAAACGACTTGGGCGAGGGATTTATCAAGGAATTGATTTCCAGTATCCTCTTGATTATTTTCAGTGGGAAGACCTTATTGAAGCAGTAAATTCTGTGCCAAGAGGCGTCGTGTGCCTTATTTCCGCGCTCGCTCTTTATGACCTTACTGAGCAAATTACGCGACAGTATTGGATTGCAGTGTCTCACAGTACATCAATAAAAGAACGTAGACTCACGAGAATCATGCGATTTCGAAATATGGAACTGGGAAAAACGACAATTGATCTTGGCGGGATTCAAGTACCTATATTTGATCGAGAACGCACAATCATCGATTCTTTTAGGCTGCTGAGTCGCGAGATTGCTATCAAAGCACTAAAAATGGCTCTCGCTAAAAGAGGAAAAGAGCGTCTTGATCTTAGAAAACTTCAAGAATACGCAAAAAAACTCAGATATAACATTCAACCTTACCTAATGACAGCAACCACATGAATAAACAAGCTTTAATAGATCGCGTACAAAAGATTGCGAAGGAAAAAAATATTTCATTTAAGGCGCACCTTTTAATCCAAACGATCCCCATGACTATGTTTACTCCCAACTATATCAATTTCAACACTTTGGTCGTAACAATGTTTGGCCTCGGCGAAAAGTGAATTCATAATTTCTAATCACCAAATCACTAAATATTGATTTGGTGACGTGTTTTTTCACGATCGAACTAATCACCAAATCCAAAATTCTTTAGTTCATCAGTCTAGGATGATAAAAATGTCGGCACTTTTGTCTTTCTGTAAATATTTTTATCATTGGGAATCTGGTTTAATCTATGAACGACTGGTGGTGGATCAAATGGCTGCAATAATTCACCCTCAACTGTTCACTAAATTTCACTGTTCAATATATATTGAACAGTGAAATTTCTCTTGGGGGGCAGGCCTGGCGCTCTGACATTTTTTGTGGGCTCATATGAAAGGGGCCGTGAAAGGGGCCGGGCCTAGGGTGTTGATCTAATAGGAAATTTGCGTATTTTTTGCATGTCATTTTTTTTATTTTTAAAAAAGAAAAAAGAGACAATGATTATCTTAAATTTCACTGTGGAATCTAAGGTGAAATTTATCCTAAAGCTATTTGCTTAGTTGGACAGATTTTGTTGTGAAATTATTTCTTTGAAAACAGCTTAAATCAACACCCTAGGCCGGGCCTGCGATCCTGTGATTTGAAACTTTCTTGTAAACAATTTAGGGCTTATAGAATCGCAGGATCCCAGGCCCGGCCCTTTTCAAAGTGGTTGCAACCTAATTGTAACTTTGTTACAATCAAAATTAGAACGCAAAACTTACGAATCTCGATGAAAGACAAACCGAAGCGACCCGCTCAGCTTGATGAACTTTTTCCCAGGATTCGCAGCTGCATCGACCAGGGGCTTTATCGACAAAGCAAACATGCGATCGACAGAGAATTAGAAAGAAAAATCGACTTGCTGGATGTTTTGTACGTTTTAAAAAATGGATATCACGAAAAACAAAAGACCTCTTTCGATGAGGTATTTCAAAAATGGAAATATGCTGTTAGAGGGAATACGCTAGACGAAATAGATATTCGAATCATCGTTGCCTTTGATGACAATGATATGATGATTATTACTGTGATGCATGTTGTAAAAGGATAATTCTATGACCGAAAAAAAAATCGAGACATTTACATATACAGATTTGGGATTTCCCATTCAGCTTATTGATGTGCCAATGAGAAAAATCCTTGGAGAGTGGGTTTTAGATATTAACCTGAACATACTCCAGCTAGAAGTATTGAAGATGCTCATTCACCAACCCACTCCGCTGCAAGCGGAGGAGTTGCGCTTCATTCGAAAATATTTTGAAATGACGACGACGGCCTTTGGCGAAGTCTTCGGAGTATCACATGCAGCCATAATCAAATGGGAAAATGGCCAATTGCCCGCTCCACCGATGGATGTTTACATCCGCATGTATGTCATGGATCGTTTGAAGGCAAAAAATGCCGATTTCGGCAAATTATTCCATGAAGTCAACATGGCAAGCCTTGCACAAGCCAAGAAAGAGCGGAGAAAAGGAAAGCTGCTCTCATTGAGCGTTAGACACCGCAGGTTTGCCCATCAGCACAGCTAATGCACATTGGATGCATACAAGCACGCTAACCGCAAGGTCAAAGAACAGCTGAAAAAATATAAAAATTGGCAGTCATTGAACGATGCAAAAAAACGATCTAATTAAAGATAAACAGAGAGTACTTTCTCAATATCTGGCAATAGCAGCTACGGTTATTTATGTACTGATGTTTCCTCTTCTTCTAGGGATATCATTCAGCAGTCTGATGGTGTTTGATAAACCGAATCTATCAACTTTATTCGGCTTAATGATCATTCTTGCTTTTTTCTGCATGCCTCTTTCCATCTTCCCATCAATCATTTTCATCTGGTCCAACTATTCCAAAAGAAAATACAAGAAGATGTATTTTTACTGCTTTTTACCTGTTCTAACTTTTGCTCTGTGTATGCTTGTGATAATGGGATTAGCAGAAATAAACGATATATTCTTTCCCCTCAATTCAAAGGGAAATTTTGATTAAGATATGAACAAAACAACATTCCATCATGTTTATCATTTTAAAATAAATTTAGGTAGTTTAGGGATTATAAAATCGCAGGCCCGCCCACTTTCATTCTTATCCATTAACGATTTCTGGTCAGTGGAAATTTCCTCTTCATTTCTTGTCATCTTGTGCTGGAAATTTCCCAGTTTTTTTGGTAGACTCATCTTTACTCCTAACAGATATTTGCCAAAACGCTCAGCCCACACGAGATGTCGTTTTTAACAGCATAAGAAAAAAACGATAATGAACAAACTCAAGCATATCTATGAATGATAATCAAAAACGTTTAAGACAACGTGCTCTTCAAGCCGCTGAAGAGGCGCTATACAAGCAACAGTATGTAAGCCCAATTGATGTCTTTATTGGAATGAAATTGCTTCAACCAATTCATGTTGATGATTGGCGGAAGGGAAGAATCCCTTATCTTGAAAGAGTTATACAAGGGAGCTTGGGTAAAATCACTTTTTGCATGAAATGCTTTCGCGCTTGGGCTAAAGAAAAAGGGCTAAAGCCCAGCCCCACTGTCTATCTGGCAAGAACAAGCGGGCCCAAAAGAGAGCTGAGATTTAGTGTGAGTGGGAATCCTGAAATTGAGCAGTCTTATCGAACTCATTATATTTCTCCTGCTCTTTCCGATATCAAGCAAAAAAAGCTCCAGGAAAAATTAGACATGCCGCCTGAACTGGTTGTCTTTCGAGATGATGACGATGACCGCAAATAATCAATCATCACCACAAGCTAAAATTGCCCTATTTCGCTCTTTTTTCCATGGACGTGAAGAAGTATACCCCAAACGATTTGAAAACAAAAAAACTGGGAAATCTGGTTATGTTTTTGCTTGTGGCAATGAATGGGTTCGTGGCATCTGCGAGAAACCAAAAATCAAATGTTCTGACTGTAAACATCGTCGCTTACTTCCCATCACTGACGATGTCGTCCATTGGCATCTTTCCGGCTTGGATAACAGCGGCAATGATTTCGTGATGGGTATCTACCCAATGCTGTTAGATGAAACATGTTTTTTTTTAGCAGCAGACTTTGACAAAGCGAATTGGACAGAAGACGCTACTGCATTTCTAAAAACCTGTCAGCAGATGGGCTTACCGGCAGCATTAGAGCGATCCCGTTCCGGTAAAGGCGCTCACGTCTGGCTGTTCTTTTCTGAAGCCATAACAGCTGGATTAGCGCGCAAACTTGGAAGCCACATCCTTACAGAGACGATGGAACGTAGGCCAGATATTGGACTAGATTCATATGACAGATTGTTTCCAAATCAGGACACCTTACCTAAAGGAGGATTCGGGAATTTAATTGCTTTACCACTACAGAAAAAGGCCCGTAATTTGGGTAACAGTGTATTTGTCGACGAAAATTTGATGGCTTATGAAGATCAATGGGTATTTCTATCAAACCTTCATAAAATTAGTCGCTTAGAGGTTGAAAATATCGTTGCAAAAGCTGAAGCAAAAGGGCGTGTTGTTGGAGTCAGTCTGGATATAGCCGATGAGGATCAAAATACTCCATGGAATCTCCCACCGTCACGTCGCAGTCCAAGTCCTCCGATTGGAAACGTGCCGAAAAGTTTGGAATTGGTGATTGGGAATCAAATCTACATTGCCAAAGAGTCATTATCTCCGGGCCTGCGAAATCGATTGATTCGCCTCGCGGCATTTCAGAATCCTGAATTTTACAAAGCTCAGGCAATGAGATTTCCAACTTACGAGATACCTCGGATTATTGCCTGCGCTGAAGATCATTCTAATCATATCGCACTACCACGAGGATGTTTTGAAGACGTTTGTTGTCTGCTTTCGGATCTAAATATCAAAATAATTTTGCGAGAAGAACTTTGCATAGGACAACCCCTAAACGCAAGCTTTCAGGGTCAATTACGACATGAACAGCAAGCTGCTGCTGAAGCACTTCTTGCTCACGACATCGGTGTATTATCGGCAACAACAGCCTTTGGAAAGACTGTCATCGCTGCATGGTTGATAGCACAACGTCAAGTCAATACGTTGATTTTAGTGCATCGCAAGCAACTTCAAGAACAATGGATCGAGCGTCTTTCAACCTTTTTGGATCTGCCTGTAAAGATGATTGGTAGAATAGGTGGGGGACGGAAAAAACCAAAAGGATTATTGGACGTAGCTCTTATTCAAAGTCTTGTACGCAAGGGTGTCGTGGATGATGTTGTCGGACAATATGGTAACTTAATCATTGATGAATGTCACCATTTACCAGCACAGAGTTTTGAACAAGTTACACGTCAAGCAAAAGCAAAATACATCACCGGATTAACAGCCACTTTGAGGCGGAAAGATGGGCATCATCCCATTGTCACAATGCAATGTGGTCCTGTAAGATATAGCGTCAACGCCAAAGAACAGGCTGCAGCACGTCCCTTTGAACATACTGTTTTAGTACGCCCTACTGCATTCATTCCTCTCAAGCCATCCAATGCTGATCTACGCCTCCAGTTCAACGATCTGTATGATGAGCTAGTTCACGATACGGCACGCAACCAGTCAATTTTTGAAGATGTTATGAAAGCGGTTCAGAATGGACGGTCGCCGGTTATATTGACAGAGCGAAATGAACATTTAGATCTGTTGTCACATCAACTCGCTCCTCACATTCGAAACTTAATTGTGCTTCGTGGTGGAATGAGTGCTAAAGATATTGCTAAAATCAGTAGCCGCTTGGCAACTATTCCTGAGAATGAAGACCGCGTATTGCTTGCAACGGGACGATACATTGGCGAAGGATTTGATGATGCTAGATTGGATACTTTGTTTCTTACTCTTCCGATTTCATGGCAAGGAACCATTGCACAATATGTTGGCAGGCTACATCGTTTATATGATCGTAAAAAAGAGGTGCAAGTCTACGATTATGCTGATCTTAACGTACCAATATTAGAACGAATGTTCAACAAGCGTTGCCGAGGTTATGAAGCTGTAGGATATAAAATTCTGCTTCCTGCCAGTGCCACGCCCGGGTGGCCCACCCAAGCACCACTCCCAGTTGATCCGGCTTGGAAGAGTGATTATGCAGCAAGTATCAAGCGTTTGATTTGCGATGGTGTGGATATGCCACTGGCTAATCTCTTTGTTCAAGTGGCTTCGTCTATACAGGCTGATGCAGAGGGCATCGATCGAGCTCGAAGTGCCACTGAAGCATTTCTTTATCGTCGTCTTGAAACTTTACCTCAGACCGCAGGAAGATTTCATCTTAACGCTCTATTGTCAATCCCATTCGATATTTCAAGTCAAATGGAGGTTGATTTACTTTGTGCCGACGCACGTCTTGCGGTTGAACTTGATGGTGCACAGCATCTGGCTGACGCCAATGCCTATCGCCGGGATAGACGTAAAGATGCTTTATTGCAGCAGAATGGTTACATGGTTCTACGATTCCTAAGCGAAGATGTTGGTAAGCATCTTGATGATGTTTTGGATTCAATTCTTCGCGCCCTGACGCATCAAAGTGCACTTCTAGAAGGCAAAACTTGAATCTGTTTGTGAGATAAAATATGGGAAGGTATTATATGAAAGCCTTTTATGTAGAGGCTGTTCGGATGGCTATGATGAAAAGGAGTCCTTTTTGCTCCCCATTGTCAATTCTCCTCGCACAGGAGTTTGTGGTTACACCGGTGATTGTTGTCAGGTCTTACCCCAAGATGACCCAAGATTCAAAGATTTATTCATTTTTAACCCACGATTAACTCCCATTTGTTAAGGAGTTTTTTCTACATCTCCTCAAGGAAATCGACTACCCTTAGCTTTCATGGAATCAAAGCTAATCCTAGCTTGCACCTGCTTTATGAGCTTATAGTTCAGCAATTCTTCAACAATCCATACTGTTCCATACGCATCAGGTTAAGAAAGAATCGAGCACGGGCACGCATCCTATTACCCATATCTTTGATCAGTCGCCCGCCACTTCGTTCTGGGCTCTAATTCTCTATCTCACATACCGACAGTTCCTTCGCTAATCGCTCAGTCAACTATGGGCTAGGTTCGCGTCGTCCTGCGCATTCGCTCCGGACTTAGGGCAAAAAGACGTTAATTATGCCCTAGAGCCCGTCTAAGGCGACCGATTACAGCCCACAGTGACTGAGCGATTAGCGAAGGAACTGTGGGACAGAACGGCAAAGGGTAGAGCCCAGAGCGGATGCGAAGGGCGACTGAAGGCTAGCAAAGTTGTATAAAGTTTTTTTTAAGTTAATAGCATTTGGACATCTGTAGCCGCTGTTTGCGGCCGTGGTGTCGCCTGTATGGACTTATGGGTAATAGCATGCGTGTGATTAGGTCATGTGATTGGGTCATGATTGGGTCAGGCCTGACATTCTGATTCTTCGCTTTATCGGAACATTAGAAAATGGACAAGCGTTGCTTTCCTTACAAGCTGTGAATAGTGACCATCCGTTTTATCACCTCTCTGATACCGATAACATTGCTTCGATAAACTCTCGAGTCTATTCTAAAAATCCCATTGTTATCAAAGGACCAGGTGCGGGAGCAAAAATAACCGCAGCCAGTGTACTATCCAACATTATTCAAGCAGAACTCGAAGATTAGATAATCCATCCACCGATGATTAAGTCATTGGCAAATAATTTTAAGAAGTGGTTTATCGGTAGGTGGCAGGGACCGTGAAAGAGACCCCTTTCATGAGAATGTGATGAAAGTTGGATGGAAGAGGGTGCAAAACATCTCAAAAAGCCTTGTAGATTATTAGTATCAATTTTGTAAAATTTCAACAAGTTAATATAAGATCTAAAATCTTGCTGAAAACTCCCTCGTAATGATAAGTGTGATTTGAATGTGTGAAATACATCACAAATATACAATAATGAAACGTCTCATTTTGCCCTTCATTGTCCTGTCTCTTGTTATTACTGGCATTGCATATTATTTGTACCAGAGCCCAACAATTGAAGCACCAGAAACAAGTCCCACAGTGACCGTCAAAACAGTTAAGCGGGAAAAAGTGCGCATTTGGTCAGAGTTTTCCGGCCGCTTGCAAGCTGTCGATATCGCAGAAATCCGTCCCGAAGTGAGTGGAAGAATAACTGAAGTGCGCTTTGAGGATGGGGAACTTGTCAAAGCTGGCGATGTCCTTTTTGTCATTGATCCCCGTCCCTATGAAGCGGCAGTTTCTAGGGCAGAAGCTAGAGTCGCCACAGCAAAAGCAAATGCCGAATATGCCAAGCTTGAAATGGATCGGGCTGCTAACATGATCAAAACACAAGCTGTAGCTCAGCGTATTTACGATGAGAGATTTAACGCGAATAAAGTGGCGGTTGCTTCGGTTAAGTCAGCTGAAGCAGATCTTAAACAAGCCAAAGTGGACCTTGAACATGCCTATGTGCAGGCTCCAATTTCGGGCCGGGCAGGACGTGTCGAATTGACAGTAGGAAACTTGGTGCAGCCAGGAGTCAATGCTCCTTTAATGACACGGGTTGTCGCGAATGATCCCATTTATGCGGATTTTGAAGTGGACGAACAAACCTATTTGGATAGTGTGAGAGATGTGGCACGCAACCGTTATTCAGAGCGGGTAATTCCTGTAAAACTTTTTATCAATGGGAATAAGGAAGACGTTTATAAAGGAACAATATACACCTTTGATAATCGACTTGATGTTAGTACAGGAACAATTCGGGCCAGGGCAAAATTCGATAACAAAAATGGAGTTTTAGTGCCCGGCATGTTTCTCACGGTGGCTTTAGGCAAAAGCGAAGACGAAGAAGTCCTTTTAGTCCCGCAGCAGGCTATCAGTACAGACCAAAATAAAAAGTATGTTTACCTTGTCGATAAAGACGATAAAGTTGTTTATCGGGAGGTGAGTTGGGGTAAAGAATATGGCACTCAACGCATAATCCTTAAAGGGCTGGAGCCAGGAGATCGGGTTATTGTAACTGGACTGCAGCATATCAAAGCTGGCCAAATCGTTAAAACCGAGGAAACGAAAGAGTTATGACGGATGGTTTGGCAGAAGAATCCTCTTCGTTAAATATTTCCCGCTTTTTTATTGACCGTCCCATTTTTGCAGGGGTCATTTCATTTGTCATTTTTCTAGCCGGACTATTGGCAATTTTTGTGTTGCCGATATCGGAATATCCTGAAGTCGTTCCTGCCACAGTAGTGGTAAAAGCACAGTACCCGGGAGCAAACCCAAAAACGATTGCAGAGACTGTCGCGACTCCAATTGAAGAGCAGGTCAATGGCGTTGAAAATATGCTGTATATGTTTTCCCAATCGAGCAGCGATGGATTGATGACTTTGACGATTACCTTTAGACTCGGGACGGATCCCGATCTCGCTACGCAGCTTGTACAAAACCGCGTTAACCAAGCGCTGCCCCGTTTGCCAGATGTCACTCGGCAATTAGGGGTGTCTACTGTAAAAAGCTCCCCTGACTTGACTATGGTCGTCCACTTGACCTCTCCAAACAACCGCTATGACACACTCTATCTCCGCAATTACGCCCGCTTAAATATCAAGGATCGGTTGAACAAAATCCAAGGTGTTGGGGATGTGGGACTTTTTGGATCGGGGGATTATGCCATGCGGATTTGGTTATATCCTCAAAAAGTGGCTGAACGTCTGCTTACAGCGCAAGAAGTTATCAATGCCATAAGAAGGCAAAACGTGCAGGTCTCAGCAGGGGTGATTGGCGGTCCACCTTATGCTAACGCTGTAGACTTGCAACGCCCGATCAATGCGATAGGGAGGCTGCAAACCCCTGAAGAATTTGACGACATTGTCATTAAGCAAGAAAATGGGATTGTGACCAAATTAAGAGATGTAGCCCATGTGGAGTTGGACGCTTCCGAATATGCTCTTAGATCTCTTTTGAACAATAAAGAAGCAGTCGCAATACCAATCTTTCAAACTCCTGGATCAAATGCGATTAACATTTCCGACCAAGTGCGCAGCACGATGAAGGAATTGAAGCAGAATTTTCCGGAAGGCATTGATTACACCATTGTGTACGACCCTACAGTCTTTGTTAGGGATTCCATCAGGGCTGTGATCCATACGTTATTGGAAGCTTTGGCTTTAGTGGTCATCGTTGTGATTGTCTTTTTACAAACATGGCGTGCCTCTATCATCCCTCTGCTGTCCGTACCGGTATCCATTATCGGTACCTTTGCGATCATGTACTTCTTTGGATTTTCGATAAATGTCCTTTCCCTATTTGGACTTGTGCTTTCTATTGGTATTGTGGTGGATGATGCTATTGTTGTTGTGGAAAACGTGGAACGTAATATAGAAAATGGGCTAAAACCTAGAGCGGCCACTATTAAGGCCATGTGTGAAGTGACAAGCCCAATCGTTGCGATTACATTGGTGTTATGCGCAGTTTTTGTTCCCATTGCCTTTATCAGTGGATTGACTGGGCAGTTTTATCGTCAGTTTGCCCTCACGATTGCATTTTCCACTATTATCTCTGCATTTAATTCCTTAACATTGAGCCCTGCATTAGCAGCCCTCATTCTACAAGAGAAAGGGGCTCCCAAGGATGGTTTATCCCGTTTTATTGAACGTATATTCGGTTTCTTTTTTAATTGGTTTAACAAGTTATTCCGAGGTGGATCTGATCAATATGGCAAGGGAGTTGTTAAGGTTATTTACCGGAAAAAAGCAGCCTTTTTTGTTTATGTTTTACTACTTTTGGCTACCTATTGGATATTCCAGCTTGTGCCTCCTGGGTTCATCCCTACCCAAGACAAACAATATTTAGTCAGTTTTGCGCAACTTCCGGAAGGGGCGACACTGGATAGAACCGAAAAGGTGATTCGGGAAATGTCTCAGATCGCCCTTAAAGAACCGGGGGTAGAAAGCGCTGTCGCCTTCCCGGGTTTGTCCATTAATGGATTCATCAATAACCCCAGTTCCGGAATTGTTTTTGTCACACTCAATCCTTTCGATCAACGTACTTCTAGTGATCTATCTGGACCTGCCATCACCCAAAAGCTGCAAGAAAAATATTCCAAAATCCAAGACGCTTCGATCGTCATTTTTCCCGCGCCTTCAGTCCAAGGATTAGGGACGGTGGGAGGCTTTAAGCTGGAAATCGAAGACCGCAATGATCTCGGATACGTGGCTTTGGACAATAGTGTCAAAGAAGTGTTGAAACAGGCACGCCAGAACCCCATGCTAACAGGAATATTTTCCAGCTACAAAAATAATGCCCCGCAGTTGTTCGTCGACATTGACCGTACGAAGGCAAACCAGCTTGGCATCGATGTCCAGCAAGTTTTTGATACGCTTCAGATTTATTTGGGATCCCTTTATGTCAATGACTTTAACAAATTTGGACGGCTCTATCAGGTCATCGTGCAAGCAGACAAGGAATTTCGCTCCAAACCGGATGACATTCTCAGACTTCAGATCCGCAATCAAGAAGGGCGAATGGTCCCCCTTGGCTCAGTCCTCCGGATTAGAGATGATGTCGGCCCCGAGACAGCCATGCGTTATAACGCCTTCCGGTCAGCGGATATTAATGGCGGCCCGGCGCCTGGTTATTCGACAGGACAAGCACAAGAAGCAATTACTAAGATCCTAATGAAGGTGCTTCCAACCGGAATGACTTTTGAATGGACAGAGCTTACCTATCAGCAAGTTTTATCTGGCAATACCGCCGTCTACGTATTTCCTTTATGCGTATTGCTCATTTATTTGGTACTTTCTGCAAAGTATGAAAGCTTGTTTCTTCCATTAGTCGTGATTTTGATCGTCCCCCTATGCTTATTGTTTGGCATTACTGGAGTGTGGCTTTCAAAGGGAGATATTAATATTTTCACACAGATTGCATTTTTCGTGCTGGCGGGTTTAGCGTGCAAAAATGCGATTTTGATTGTTGAATTTGCCCGTGAGCTTGAATTTCATGAAAAAAGCACTGTCGATGCCGCAATCGAAGCGGCCCGCTTGCGTTTGAGACCTATTTTAATGACTTCATTTGCCTTTATTATGGGCGTCATTCCATTGGTCCTTTCAAGTGGTGCCGGAGCCGAGATGCGCTATGCAATGGGTGTCGCTGTATTTTCAGGGATGATGGGAGTCACATTTTTTGGACTCCTCTTGACACCTGTATTTTATGTTGCCTTGCGTGAGGTTGAGAAAAAAATGACCGGAACAGAAAAGGTGCATCATCATGAGTGCCACTAAGGTCTCTTTAATCTTCACATCACTGTTGGTTTTGACGGCATGCTTCAAACCGGCCAGCTTTCAAGAATCAGGAATAGAAACACCTGAAACCTGGCATACTTTTAAAGGGCTGCCTGGCAATCCTGCGCTCTGGGATAAGCCATTAGTAGTCGACGATTGCGCAGAAGTGGAACAAAGATGGTGGTGCAATTTCGGAGACTCGACCCTTGATGCATTTATCGCAAGGGCACTTATGAATAATAAAACACTAGGCATCGCCGCCACCCGCATTGAAGAAGCCCGTGCAGCACGTCTTGGAGCTTTTTCGATCTTGATGCCCCAGATCAACTTAAATGCTGATGCCCAACGGGGCAACCAGGGCTTTTTTACTTTAGATAAACCGCTCGCTTATGAAGATGTCAGCTTTCAGGCCAATTGGGAGCTTGATCTTTTTGGAAAAAATCAGGCCCGCTTGGCCGCTACAATAGCGCTGGTGCAAAATGAAGAGATTTTAAGGCAAGGTGTGATGGTCAGTCTATTGGCTGAAGTGGCACGCAGCTATTTTGATTTTCGCAATTATCGGCAGCAGCTTGCGATTTCCAATGAAAATCTAGCCACGCAAAAACGCACCCTAGAACTAACCATAGCACAATTTCAAGAGGCCTATGCCAGCGACTTTGATGTTCAACGCGCCGCTGCTCAGGTAGCCACTACAGAGTCTAGAATTCCAACCTTGCAGATCGCGCTGGAAACAACCCGCAACCACTTAGATGTCCTTTTGGGAAGCACACCAGGAGAAAATGATGACCTTTTTTCGATAGAAGAACCATTAAAGTTGCTCGATCCTCAAATTGTCATCGCCGCTCCAGCTACAGTGCTTGGCACAAGGCCTGATGTTCGAGCCGCTGAAAGAAACTTTGCGGCCAGCATTTCTACATTCGATGCAGCAAAAAAAGAATGGTTTCCGACAATTAGTTTGGCTTCCTTCTTCGGATTCCAGGCGCTCCAAGGAATCCAAAATTCCAGCCAGTCAACAACAGTACTGCAACCTTTAATCCGCACTTGGAATGTGGCTGGTACTTTAACACAGCCGCTGATAAATTTCGGACGGATTGAGGCTGATATCGAGTCGGCAGGCGCCCGTCAGAAACGTTCCTACTTGGAATATCAAGAAACTGTTCTCGAAGCATTGGAAAATATGGAGACTGCCCTGGCCAACTATCTGCATGAAACTCTACGCAATGTCTCTTTAACGAATGCTGCCAATCACAATCATAAAGCTTTAGAACTAGCCAATCAGCAATACACGAATGGGTATACAAATCTTTTGGACGTTCTAGTTGTCCAGCGAAATGCCCTTGATGCAGAGTCTGTCGCAGCCGAGTCTAGTTATAAGCTTCGCAAGGACCTTGTTAATATCTACACAGCCGCCGGCGGAGGCTGGGCTTATTAATAATGCCATCGGGTGGTTGATTAACAGTGTAACCAGTGAGCAAAAATAGCCTCTCAATTCCTGTGAGAGCATTAGCGAAGGTTCTAGGATCATCAAGCTCTAATTAAACAGCATGACCATATTTTTCTTTTAGTTTTGGTAATTGTTCAGGTTTTCTGCTTGTCACAGTTAGTGAAATTGCATCATTTCTTCGGGGGCTGTCCGCGATGATTTGTCCTAATTTGCTCGTAGAACCTAATATCAAAACAGCAGGTTTGCTAGTTGAAGAGACCATAATTACTTCTCAGTGCTTTTTAAAGAAAAATGCATCGAGAGCTAATTTACCAGGGCCTACAATCATAAGGAAAATCATGGAGAAAAATAGAGTATAGTCGTCGCGGGATTCATGCACAACTGCCCAAAACCCAGTTTGAGGAGGAACAGGTGGAAGAGGAAGGGGAGATGTGCCTAAATACATGGTGATTTTTGTCGTAAGAAATGCCACTATCATTTCTCCCGCGAACAAGAGAGCAAAGAGATTGTTAAATAGGCCAAGCAACAAACAGATTCCCCCAACAATTTCTAGCAAACCAATGGAATAGGCTGTCAGCTCTGGTAAAGGGAAACCGAGCAACGTAAAACGCATAACACCCATGCTAGGAAATATAAATTTTAAAATTCCCTCTCCTACAAATGTCAAGCCAGCGAAAAGACGAATCAATGCAATCGACGAATATCCTTCAGTATAAGGATTGAAAAGCCAGTGAAAAAATTTTGACATACCTTTAATCTCCATATATTTTGTTCAATTTCACTACCGAAGAGGAACTACTTTTGCTTCACCTGGATTCAGCTTCACAATTTGGTGAGTTACAAGTTCTATAAGGTCTTGGGCAGCAAGCGCGTGGGTGACTACAATGATATTTCCTTGAGGGTATTGGTCTAGAATCGAATCATAAAATTCTTTTATTCTATTTTTCACTTGTTCTTCTGATTCGGCATGATAATCCTTTGCAAAGGAAGGTTTCCAATTAGGAAATGTCGGTTTACCCTCCAGATCTCCCGCGTTCAATTCGATGAGGCGTTTATCTAAAATGAGTTTATCTTTAGAGACGAGACCTTGCTGCACTAATATATCAGCAGTCTGCTTGGTGCGTGGCAATGGAGAGACAAAAACAGCTGCGATATTAGTATTTGAAAAGCCTTTGGCAAGTAGGTCCTTTGCTGTCTTTTGAGTAGTCAGGATACCAGCCTCTGTTAAATTGAAGATTTTGTAGTTGGGGTTTTCAGGATTTGAATTGTATACTTTTTCAATATTGTTTCCTGCTTCTCCATGGCGAATGACAATGAGCTGTTGTTCCATGGAGTGAAGCGAGAGTGAAAAAGCGCTAAAAAAAATAGCGAATAAAAAAACATTTATAAATTTCATCTGACTTTCCTTTTGACTCTAAAATTGATTTTTAGGAGCAATTTCCTCTTTAAGTTCTGTGATAGCAATTGGCGGACTTATAGTATAGAAAATATTTCATTTGCTGAAAAAGTGACATAGAGAGATATCTTACCTGATAGAGTTTTGGAATACCCAAGCTAGCATTGTGAAATAACAAGGAATCGATTACAAAAGCAAATAAGTGGTTTAAAACTTTAAAAAGAGAACATCAGAAAAATGAATACATCAAGCAGCATATCATTATTTATTGGGCGCTTGTGCATGTGTGCTATTTTCATTATTACAGGTGTGTGGAAGTTTGTAAATTTCAACGGAGTTTCGCAAGAGATGGAAGCCAAGGGTTTTCCCATGGTTTCTTTTTTTCTAGTCACAGCTGCTATTGTAGAAATTTTAGGGGGGTTGTCTTTACTTTTCGGATATAAGACGCGCCTTTGGGCTGCTATACTAATGCTATATTTAATTCCTGTTACCATCATCTTTCATGATTTTTGGAACGCCGCTGAAGCCCAAAAATACGTGCAAATAATTGAATTTTTGAAAAATTTGACTATCATTGGTGGTTTGTGGGATGTAATAGGAGCAGGACCTGGTCGAATCAGCCTTGACTCCCTTACTAAAAAATAATCTACTCCACAATATTATCGGACGAGGGCAAAAGCACTGGCTCGAAAACGCCAGAGGGAAAGTTAATTCAGAAACTGGTCTAAGGAAGCTCGTCAAAGAAGAGATAGACAGCGGTAATCTTGCCGTCCCGGGCGATTATGAAATCGGTTCCGGCGTAAGCCGGCGGCTTGCCAGGGCTGCCCGACACCCATCGGCACCGACAGGCATCGCCCAGCTCCTCAGGAGGGGAAATCGGCTGATATTGGAAGTCAGGATGAGTAGCCTTGATCACGCCTGCGATGCGGTCGATCTCGTCGCGGCCTCGGTAAATGCCGCTGTTAGGATCATAGAACGCAGCGTCTTCGTGGAAGATTTCATCGACCGTTGCGCGTCGACGCACGGGATCAATCTCACCGAACACGCCGTGGAGATTGCGAAGCAACAAGGTCGATAAAGTTTCTGACATGGTTTTTCTCCGGTTGGTGTGAAGCTGTGCTTATTCTCTTGGTCGTAGGTTCAAATCCTACCTGCTCCACTTTTTATAACTTTTTGAGTTACGTTCGGTATATAATTCCGTCAACAGACCCAAAACAAGGCCTGATATTTGATAAAGAGAGCTCATTGCTGGACAATAATGTTTTTTAGTCAAGAAAGCAATGATTCACTGAATGCAATGGCACTACCTCTGGCATTGTATTGAGTTTTTCTGTATATCTCGGAATATAATCTTAAATTCTTTAGCGAGATCGCTTCGGTTCGATCGCTTGTACTGGCACTCAAATCGCTGAGAGTAAATGGCTGACATAATCAACGGAGTGAGTTTTATGAACAACCTGAACTATTTAACTTGTTTTGCAATAGGCGTCTTTTGCTTTTCCAATCTTTATGCCGAACTACAACTCTCTGTAATTGATAAAGATAAGTATGAATCATTAACCGGATTAAAAGGTTCATATAATGAAAAGGAAAAAGTATTTAAAGCCTCTTTTCCAAGGAATGATATCAAAATCTTTGTGGACAACACGCAACTTGATCCGTTTATGGGACTAACTTCTTGGTCCGCTTTCACTCCAGTCGATGAGAAAAAATTCTTGGTCATGGGTGATTTGGTTCTCTTTCAAGATGAAGTAAACCCTGTGATGTCTGCTCTGTTGAACAACAACATAGAGGTTACAGCTCTTCACAATCATTTCTTCTACGACACCCCAAAAATTTATTTCATGCACATTGGTGGAGAGGGCTCTCTTGGTGATTTGGCTAGTGGCGTAATAAAAGCATTGGACACGATTAAGGAAATCAGATCAAAAAATAGCTCTCCATCAAACATTTTTGGAGGAGTCTCTATTTCCAGCAAGAACTCAATTGATCCTTCAAGCTTAGAGAAAATTTTCGGCATTAAGGGGCAAAGCAAAGATGGAATGGGCAAGTTTGTCTTTGGCAGATCTGTAAAAATGGATAACGTTACCATCGGCAGCGATATGGGTGTTAATACCTGGGCGGCTTTCGCCGGAACCAACGAAAATGCCATTGTAGATGGCGACTTCGCTGTCTTAGAAAATGAACTGCAACCCGTTTTAAAAGCTCTAAGAAAAGGCAATATCAATATTGTTGCCATTCACCAACATATGACAATGGAATCTCCTAGAATCCTTTTTCTCCATTATTGGGGTAAGGGAAACGCCGAAAATCTCGCAAAAACGATCAAAGACGCTTTGAGTTTAACCAAGTGAAATAAAGGAAATAATATGAAGTGGATTACTCGCGAGAAAGTCAAAGTACATCATGCAAACCAGTCATAGGTACAATGAGCAATTTTCTCTTCTTAAATCGCGATGGTTTGTTGCTCTTAAGTACAAGGGTTATCCGATTATTTGCTTACGGACTTTTGTCTGTTATTTTAGTGTTATATCTTTCTGAAGTTGGTCTAAGCCTAATGCAGATAGGGACTTTAATTACCTTAACGCTGATTGGAGATACTGCGATTTCATTATGGTTGACAACTCAAGCAGATAGAATAGGCAGACGACGAATGCTCCTTATCGGATCTGGGTTAATAATCCTTGCAGGTGTGGTCTTCAGTGCAACAACCAGTTTTTTCTTATTACTACTCGCCGCCATTATCGGGGTCATTAGTCCGACCGGTAGTGAAGTTGGGCCTTTCCTTTCAATCGAACAGGCAGCACTTTCACAAATTATATCTGATGAAAATAGAACCAAAGTTTTTGCTTGGTACAATCTTGTGGGCGCATTTGCTATCTCATTTGGATCTCTTGCTGGTGGAGGTATAGTCCAACTCCTGCAAAACTCCGGATTGACACCAATAGAAAGTTATAGAGTTGTCGTTATTTGTTACGCTTTAATCGGTGGACTTCTTGGAGCAGTATTTGCATGTCTATCTCCTGACATTGAAACCAGCAAAAAGGAAGCTCCTTTAATTAAAATTGGATTGGGGCTGCACAGTTCCAAAAAAACAGTCCTTGGCTTATCTGCTTTATTTGCCTTAGATGCTTTTGGAGGCGGATTCATCATGCAGAGTATTATTGCCTATTGGTTCTTTATAAAATTCCATGTTGAACCAGCAACATTAGGGGGAATTTTCTTCGTAGCAAACCTTCTGGCTGGAATTTCTTCGCTTCTAGCTTACTGGCTAGCAAAACGTTTTGGACTGATTAACACCATGGTTTTTACTCATATTCCCTCAAATATTCTGCTCATTTTGGTCCCATTTATGCCAACCTTGAATCTTGCAATTATCGTGTTGTTTTTGCGATTTAGCATTTCGCAAATGGATGTTCCTACAAGACAGTCTTATTTAATGGCTGTAGTTGGCGAAAACGAGCGTTCCGCTGCTGCTGGCATTTCAGGCGTGGCACGTACACTTGGAGCTTCAATATCCCCTATTCTTGCTGGTCCTTTACTTGCACATCCAGCATTAATGAATTTTCCCTTCATTCTAGCAGGAGGATTGAAAATTATTTATGATATATTTCTTTATCTAGGATTCATTTCTAAAAAGCCTAAAATTGAAAATAAAGATACCTCCTCAAGTTAAGAAGATTAATGGAAGGGGCCGTGAAAGGGGCCGGCCCTTTTCACTTTTCACTCGATCGGGCTTGGCCCCAAAACTACCTTAAGAAGCTAAATTTATAGACGAGCCCAACTCCGAGGGAGTGGTTATAGAAATGACAACCACCCTGATGGAATTTGTATTCCAAAGTAACCTCTGTATTGCAGAAGATCGGATAGGCTAACCCAGCCATCAATTGCCAAGAAAAATGGTTCCATTTTTGGTTAAAAACAATACGAGAATTTGAGGAATGCATTTGTTGCAAATCATAGCCTATACCAGCTCCAATAAAAGGTTGCATGTTCCAAAATGCACACCCCCACGAAGATAAAGGCAAATCCCATAATAGGTTGGCCATATACGAGGACGTTTGGAAATGTCCATGCCGGGAAGAACCTTCCCCAAAGAAATGGATTCTTCCTATAGCATTTTTTCTAAAAGCATATTCACCTTCCAAACGCAAGCCATAACGCCAACAATAACCCAGCGAACCGGCAATAATATATCCTGTCTCATATGTGGATTTGTTGTCTCCGATTACATTGTTTTGCAAGAAATTAGCACCGCCCAAAATCTTAGCACAGAAATTCTTCTCCTTAACGCAGCAGCTGTCTTCATAACAGCAAGAGTCTTCAGCACACCGTTCTTGAGCTTGTGCATCAGCTGCAATGAAAAATAAGAGTGACATTAAAAGTAGCAGAATATTTTTTTTCATGTTGATGATCTCATTGTGATTTTTCATTTGCGCAAAACACGTTTTAGAATTTCGCTACTCCGTAATCCGATCATCATAGCCGGTCCTGTAGTATTAATATCAGGAATCACCGGACAGATGGAGTTGTCCGCTACAAAAACGTTCTTTGTGCCATAAACACGTGTGTCGCCATCAACTACACCTCCGGCGTTAAGAGGTGCCATTTTACAGTGCGATACAAAGTGGTGTATATCCAGTGAAAGATTACTGTTATTTTTCACATACGCTTCAACAAATGCGTCGTTATAGCCAGAAAGGATGACTAAGTTGATGGGATCACTTAAAATGGGTTTAAAGTAAGGCGAGGGAAATGGGTAGATGATAGCTAGTTGATCTAGCAGAGCGCGAATATAGACCTTGACGGCATTCTTCATATTCTCCAGGTCTACAGGATTTTGGTAAAAGGCGTCGTCCGCTGCGGCTATCTGAAATGAGTTATCGCTTTGGATTGTGACACTACCCTCACTCACTGGGTTCAAAAGATCAAATCCAACGGCTAGTAGCGGAGGTGTCTGTGCGGTAGCCGGTATGAATTCGAATAAAATCTGTAACATTCGTGGACCGCTGGCACTACCGCCCACTACCGGCAAGTAGACGTTATTGATAGTAAATGCATACGGAGCTCCAGCTGGTATACCACTAAGGTTTGGATCTGCTAGCATCGTAATAAAAATGAGCGGATGGTTTTGGAGATGTTTTCCTACGTTCTCATTGATGAAAACGGGCTTGATCCCTGCATTCTTTAGCGCTTCCGAAGGTCCTATGCCCGAAAGCTGTAGCAACTTACTACTGTTGATGCCACCCGCCAAAACAACGGCTTTCCGAGCTCGTGCTTCGAAGATTTTACCGTCCTTTACGTATCTTACTTTTTTGGCACGCCCATGTTTGTCAAATATTATTTTCACGGCTACCGAATCGAAGAGCATAAACAGTTTGTGTCCATTCACTCCTTGACCTTCTGGCGTCATTACCATGCTATTTAAATATGCCGTCGCGCTGCTCACTCGTTTGGTACCTGTACGATCAATAAACCACTGAGAACGAGGATCTATGCAATTCTCCACAATCGGATCATTATAGTCTACCACAGTTGGAATTCCAGGAAAGGCTGACTGTGACGCGGGCAATAGTACTTGCGATGTTATCTGCGACACCGTAGGTGTCTGTAGTATATTGACAGGACCGTTGACTCCTCGCGCCCCTGGTGTGATTGTCAATCCTTGGTAGTTCTCAAGAGCCTTGAAGGTTGCCAGAATATTGTCGAGACTCCAATTGCTGCTACCAGAAACTTCTTCCCAACGCGAGTACATGGCGTTCGAGCCACGACCATAGTATAATCCGTTAATCGATGAGCCGCCACCCAACAACATTCCTGTTGTCCAATCACTTGTTCGTCCATTGAGCCCTGCCATTGGTACAGTTTGATTCCATCCCGGCCAAAAATACTTGAACTTTCCTGTCCCGGCCAATAGGAATGCTGGGAGACCCACAGCCTCGATTGCTGGATCATTTGTTAAATTTAGGCCTCCCTCTATTCCTAATACTGAAAATTGCCCTTTCTCTGAGAGCTGGCTCATCAATATGCAACCTGCCGCTCCACCACCCACTACTATGACATCCGCCACTAGTTCATTTCCCGACATTTTGCATCGATAAGGAGAAGATTGATCGCCAAAAAGGTTGACTGTAGCTGTAATTAAAGCGAGGGTAATAAATTTGATTTTCATAGTTGATTCCTCTGCAATTCACTATCAACAACATAGTTGATTCTTCAGCGCCTCACTATCAATAAAAAAATTGTTATTGTCAATAAATTAGTGCCAGAATTCAGCAATCAAAATGAAAGGAACCATGAACGAGACCGAGCCCTGCCCCTTTCAGAAAAAAAACATTTCAAAAAAAATTTTCCTCAAATATAGATGAATAGAAAAATATTATACGGGTTACGAAAATGATCATTAGACTATTTTGCGTTTTGTTTTTGCTCATGTTTCAAACGATATGGGCATCGAACCCTCCCTGGTTTCCTTCTCTAGCATCATTCGAACATTACAACTCTGGGCGCTCACACGTATTTCCAAAGGCAAAATTTGGAGGATCTTTTACTGAAAAAAATCAAGTTGATATTCTCACTTCCTCCCATGTTTATCCTTCTGGGTATAATATGGCTTATTTAGACCCCCAAAATGTCTTTATTTATGGAGGAGGCTATGGGGATGAGCCTGGATCGATTGGCGCGTTTGTTGCAAGAGTTAATCCTCATACCCTCGAACCAATCTGGTACAATCAATTGATCAACACAAGCCAAAACGGTGAATGGGACTACCCAGGATCGATGGGAATTCTTAAAGATGGCTTTATCTACGTTATCTATGGATACCGCTTGTCAAAAATCGATCCTGAGACTGGAGCTACAATTAAAACACTGATACTGCCTACCGGAGGAGGAGCTCAAGCCAATACGTCCTATAATGGCTTCAATGCCACTCCTGATGGCACTCTGGTCATGAAATCAGTTTATCGAGAAGCCGGCTGCTCGATCCAAGGTCCTAACGCCCTATTAAACTGCCCAGATCCGACCGATGTTCCACCCTCTATATTGGTTTCTGTCAATCCGCATAGCATGACTGTGATCGATTCAATTACTCTTCCCGCTCCTGTCGCAGCTCGCCCAACGATCGCAAAACACGATGGCCGCACTTATGTATACTTAGTTGAAGCTAATACCTTAATTCGATACCAAATTAAAAAAGGGAAATTCATCCTCGATGAGTCTTGGAATCCCGGCACGATTACTTTAGAAGGTCAAACTACAGCAACTTCTTTTGTCGTCATGGACGATTGGGTTGTCGGGCAAGTGAATACTCTTCCCTCGGCAACAGCTTTAAGTGTCTTTGCTGTCAATCAATCTGATGCCTCTAAACAATTCAGCATTCAACCCTTTTTGGGTGATCCTATTCCACCGTTAGTTGCTGCGGCATTTTCAACTGCTGCCAAAGATGGAGAGCCGGCTATCAGCTGGGCGCCTGCATCAGTATCGGCTGATCCAAGCAGCCATTTAATTTATGCAACAGACTCTCTACCCGGAAAAATCGCCGCTATTAGATTAACCCCGAAGGGTTTGAAAATAGTTTGGAAAGCGAATCAAACAACCACCGAATTTACAGCACTCATTGGTTCCAAAAGAAAACGCGTCTTAGTTGGAACAGATATTCCTGGACCGGAAATTCCAGGCAACAATTTAAACGACTTTGTTGTATGGAGAAATGCAAAAACTGGAGAGGAAATTGCGCGTTCCCCTCTACTGCCAGCAATGACTCAGGGGACAATGGTCCAACCCTACTACTTTGGGGAAATGTTTTACGAGGGTCAGCTGGGACAACTGATCAAATTGAAGCCTCATCCCTTATAATAACGAATACAAAAAAATTCATGAATTTGAGCCAATATTGAAAAAATCTGTCGATTCATACCTAATGTGAAAAGTCTTGATAAATATTGCCTCCTCCTTTGATAGCGTCCAAAGCATCTTTTTCACGACCAGAAGACATCGCTTCATAAGCAGATAAAGCTAAATTGTAAGGAGTGGTGGCCCATTTATTCCAATTATAACCGAGCGTTCCTGTAGCCACCGTAGAAATTAATGTAGCGCTGGATGTTAAGCCCAGACTAATCGAACAACCTAAGGCAACTCCTCCAGATATGTAAAAAGCGGACTTCACAACAACTGATTTACATCTTTCTTTGATGTAGTTTTTTTTAAATTCTTCAAGAAAAATTTCAGAAAACCCTCTAGTTTTTTTTCTTGCCTGCTCAGAAAAAAATAGTGGAGCTAAACCTCTATAAATAGATTTTTCAACAAATACCATTTCGCTTTCTCATTTTAATGAATTTGTTTAATGTATCAGTTAACTAAGCATAAAACAATGTCTGAATGTCAGACTGACCCCAATACAGACATTCAATTAGTAGAAAAACTTATGAAAAACATCCATGATTCGAATGAACCTCCAGATTTTTCCATTGTTCTGGGAGGACCACTATTTCAGCTCCTAATGCGTTTGCGGCTCACTACCCCTGCTCTTGATTTATTGAAAAAAAGGATTTTCTGCATAACTTTGTTTGCTTGGTTGCCGCTCTTACTCCTCTCTTTAATTGAAGGAAAAGCTTGGGGAAATGTTGGAGTGCCGTTCTTATATGATATGGAAGTTCAGACACGTTTTTTAGTGGCATTACCGCTACTTATCGGAGCCGAGTATCTGGTGCATAAGCAGCTACGCCTGTTGGTGGGGCAGTTCATTGATCGAGAGATTATCACCGAAAAAGTGCTCCCGAGTTTCAAAGAATTGGTAGCCTCAGCAATGAAATTGCGAAATTCGGTCACTGCTGAGCTGATTTTGCTCCTACTAGTTTTCGTCGGTGGGCATCGCCTCTGGAGTACGGTAAGTATTATGGAAACAAGCGCATCCGGCTCTGGGTCTTGGTATGCCTCTTTCAATAGCGCCGATACTCATCTTTCCCTGACCGGCTATTGGTATATTTTCGTCAGTAGGCCATTGTTTCAATTTATCGCCTATCGCTGGTATTTCCGCATATTCATCTGGGCCCGTTTTCTATGGCAGAGTTCACGGCTAGATCTAAATCTTATCCCTACCCATCCTGACCGCGCATGCGGGCTGGGATTTTTAGGTATGAGTAGTATTTTATTTGCACCACTAATTATGGCGCACGGCGCGCTGTTTGCAGGGCTAATTGCCAACTCGATCTTTTTTGCAGGGGCGAAACTTACCGATTTTATGACCCTCATCCTTGGTGTTGTTTTGTTTGTCCAAGCGATAGTGTTAGGACCATTATTTGTTTTTTTACCATCACTGATGCGAGCCAAAAGAACTGGTCTGCGTGATTACGGAGTACTTGCCAGCAATTATGTTGGCGAATTTGACTTTAAATGGGTGCGTGGAGGAGCTTCTAATGAACGACTTATTGGCAGCGGTGACATCCAATCGCTTGCAGACCTTGCAAATAGTTTTCAGGTGATACGTGATGTCCGATCATACCCATTCGAGAAAGACACGGCTATTCAAGTTCTCCTCTTCGTCCTAGTGCCGATACTACCCCTGGTATTGACTATGATTCCGCTGAATGAGTTGATTAAAAAAATTATCAATACCGTTTTTTGAACAGAATTAAGTGCCTTTGCGTTCAAACTGCTTTAAGCGCACCCTTGACGTGTCGGCACTTGCCTGGCCCATACATATGGGTAACCGTTGTTAATATTACTGCCGCACTTTTTTTCAGAGGAGATCTAGCAAAGGCTCGACTTGTATTCAAGTAGGATAGATATATAATATACCATAAACTTGTCAGACATTTCCCATAGATTGATTGGAGAATGTTGACTTGGCTGAATGAAAGGGCCCCGCCCTTTTCATTAATTTCTCAAAAAAAATTCATCAAACTCAGATGTCAGAATGTCAGGCCTGACATTCTGAAACTGGTTTTTTTAAAAATATATTTTATATGATTCGATGCGCGTTTGCTCACGACCCGTGTAATCCTCAATGGTGTTGTCGGGTCGCCTATTGCCATCACGTTAAAAAAATCTTTTATTTTTTTCAACCCCAGAGAGTGATTTGAGCAATGTTTGCGCAACGGCCGTAGAAGATGCAGGATTTTGACCCGTGATAAGGAGACCGTCAACAATTACAAAACTTTGCCAATTAGGTGCTTTTTCAAAATCTCCACCTAAACGTTTCAACTCATCCTCGACGAGGAATGGTACAACCTTAGTAAGCTGAACTTCCTCTTCTTCATTATCTGTAAAACCAGTCACACGCTTACCTTTTACAAGAGGCTTCCCTTCGAATGTCACCCGATGTAGGAGACCCTTTTATTTTTTATTGCATACTACCATACAAATTGAGTGGCAAGAAAAATTACTATTTAATAAGAAGAAATGCATCGAGTGAATGTAATTTAATAAGGGAGAGTACACATGCCAAAAAGAAAAACCGTGATCGTCACAGGCGGTTCGCAAGGTATCGGATCGGCTTTGGTGAAGACTTTTCTCAAACGCGACTACAATGTGGTTGCCACTTCGCGCAACATTTCTAATTCAAAAGAATTGCCAACGTCTCCACAATTGTCTCTGGTTGATGGCGATATTGGCATAGCTTCTACAGCAGCAAAGATCGTAGAAATCGCAGTCTCGAGATATGGTTCCCTTGATGCTTTGGTAAACAATGCCGGGATATTTTTTACTAAATCATTTATCGACTATACAGCCGATGACATTAAACAGCTCGTTTCGACGAATATGGAAGGCTTTATCTACATCACTCAACTAACAGTTAAGCAGATGCTGACACAAAAATCCGGAGGAAGCATCGTAAGTATCACAGCTTCACTCGCGGATAATCCAATTGCAGGCATCCAAGCTTCAGTCCCTATGCTTATAAAAGGAGGTATCGATACGATCACACGTAGTTTGGCTGTTGAATATGCAAAAGACGGAATTCGCGTGAATGCTGTTGCACCGGGTGTTGTCGACACTCCTTTACATAAAAACGATTCCAAAGATTTTCTGAAATCGTTGTCTCCCATGGGAAGCATTACCGATGTTCAGGAAATTGTAGATGCTGTCATTTATCTAACCGAGGCTCCACATGTTACTGCGGAGGTGCTGCACGTTGATGGCGGTGCGCACGTTGGCAGATGGTAAGTTAAGAAAAGTTATTGAAGGTCGAGCCTCGAGTACTTATACCGTGTGTATAGCCAATAAGAGCTGCTTTTGTGGCAGCATAATCAGCTCCACCAGAAGCTGTCATCCGCTCCCCATTGATAGAACCTATAATGATAATGCGCCCGCCGCCTTTCATAGAAGGAACCGCTGCACGTGTTGTTGCAAAGACCCCTCCCACATTGACTGCTAACTGTCTTGTGATTCCATCAATGTTAAGATTAGCACCGTCGATGGCCCCCCTACATAGATGCCTGCATTATTTACAAGAATATCAATCTTTCCAAAATGCTCGCCTACTTCCTTGCAAGATTTGCCGCTTGTAAGGAATTTGCTTGATCTGCTCGTACTGCTAGAGTTTTAACCCCATCTCTTTCGAGTTCATTCACCAAAGAGAAGGCTTTTTCCTTGGATTCTGCATAGCTAATTGCTATATGACATCCCTCCTTAGCAAAACGCCTGGCAATAGCTGCACCTATTCCTCGAGAGCCCCCTGTAATCAGAGCGATTTTATTTTGGAGTCTTTTTCCATCCTATACCTTCGGTACTTTAAGCTTTATTGAACATTGCATGATAAGCTGGTTTTGAAAAACTTACCTAGTCAAAAGTAATGGTATAACCTATTCATCTTCACTAAAAAGCCTACAACACCAATCCTCAATTATTGAAGTTTCTTCATCCTCAATATATTTCTTAAAAGCACTCTTTACGTAGTCTGCCTGACAGTGAGCATCAAAAGCCTTGATATCGAGGTACTCTTGAAGAAGTACAATCTTATATTTGGATTTTCCTGGAGCGCCTGGATGTAAAATTTGTCTAGTTGCATGAGCTCTTATACAGTCACTTTCGTTTTTTTTAGTTAAAGTCATCAACTCTTTAAAAAAATCCCATAATTCTTCTTCGCAGTTTTCTTTAGGTAACCATTCAGAAACAACAAACACATGACCGGACATATTGACACTCCTATATAGCTGCTCTTCATCATATGAAATAGCATGCGAGCTTGTAGTTAAAAAACCAAATATGAAGATAAAGAATAGCGATTTTCTCATACTTTTGCCTCTTTTTTTTAGACTGTTATACCTTTCTCTTCTGAAAAAAAAGAAGAAAAGATTTGAGTCTCCTTGATCACATTAGTCATAGCTATTTTGGGTGATTTCTTTGATCAACTTCAAGAGAGAGATGACGCCTCAGTCCTGTTTAATATGGATGAAGCGCTTTCACCCGAGCAGTTTGATTCTCTAGTGCAACAGGTAAAGAAAGAAAAATGTCCTCGTAGACGCCTTGAAATTAATGCTAGCATGGCAAGCCAGCTTTATGGCGCTGAGAAAGCTCAATTAAGTTTTCTGCGTGGAGGCCTTCACCGGAACGGATCTGAATTTCCGTTAGAGGCTCAATTTGACGACTTTTGAAACTCCTATGACTTTTCCCTTAGTATTTAATGCTTTTACTTTGAAATAGGGACCAGGATCAGGGACTGCTATGGCGGTTTCGAAACCATTTTTTTTTGCAGTTATTACCTTTGACAACTGATCAGGATAGCTGCCTGCAAATACCTTCCATGCTGCAGTTTTCGTCGAACCATTCCATGAAGCATAAACTGTGATTTGACCATCGTTTGATTGGACTGAAATGCACGGTGGATAATGAGGATTGCCTTCCCATTTGCATCGATAGGCTCGATAAGTGTAATTGCTTCCCGGCATTTTAGCATCATAGAGTACATTCACAGCGGGATTATCGACGGTATTTCCAGCTCCTCTATATTCTGAAAAATATTGCGTTGCACCCCACCCCATAAATTTATTGCCATTCCTTAAATTTTGCACATTGCCTTGGGACGAAACTTGCAAATTAGGATCATGATAGTAGGTGCGGATTGCATTGGCGGTCATATCTTCTAAGTTTAATTTCAAGATCAGCCCATGCGCTGGAGGGGTGCTTGGAGGAATTGTTGAAGATTCGCAGCAGTTATCGTCAAAGAGGCTTACTACGTTGTTTGAGAGAAAACGCGCATCATGCTGCCAAGAAAAATTGGCATCGCTACCCATGATGAAATCGTTTTGTTTCCCCCCAAGCCGCCAAATAATATTTCCTGAATGTTTATTTATTCTATAAATTGTCCAAGTATTGCGGCCTGACACCAAAATATCCTTGGAATTATCTGTAAGACCTATGGAATTTAAATGATAGGCATCCCATATGTTATTCGTGCTGCTTGCCGATGAAGCAGACTCGTAAGAATCCATGAGTGGAATATGTTGCAATGCATCCCAAAAAAACAGTAATTTATTTGTTTTTAGATCAATTTCCTGAATGGCAAAATCTTGAACATATCCATTCTGAGGCCCACCATAGGGCGTTAAATCCATTGGTACAGCTTTGGTGGAAAGCAATAATGCGGTATTGTCTGGTGTGAGCAAAAATTCATGAATATCCGAGGCAAAACCTTTTTTCGCTTTTACGTTTTTTATGACTCGATACGCATTGTCAAGGATATAATAACAAGAACCTGGCTCAGATGATCCTCCAGGAACATTAGTATACGCCGGCGCCGTTGCTAGTGTACCCTCCCAAAAAGTCAGCACTTTTTTCCCAGCCAATCTTTGCATCCTAAAATCAGTGTTCATTAAATTCGGACTGCTCAGTGGGCGAAACCAAATTGGATTGCCTTCATTGTCCATAATTAGCGATCCTGTTTGCCCATAAACGGCATCTCCCGAAAAAGCATAAGGGGCCACAAATATAAATCCTGGGAATGTCCCCGGCTCATTAATATTGACTGTCACTTTCATGGGATGCAAATTTGGAGCGCTTATAAAGCTCCACACCTGCGGAGAATCAATAATGGGATCAGGGGTTACACTATCCGTATTTGAAGGATAGACTTCCGTACCGCATTTTACGCACTTTTTGCGATTTTCTTCCTGTTCAGTTCGATCGCAAGAAATCTTATTTTCGCCGCTCAGAGCAGATATTGCCAAAAGAGAAGCTACAAGAGCTGAAAACAGAACGTTGAATGTTAAATGTCTCACATATTCTCCAAATATAAATTTCGTTCTCACTTTGATGTTAAAGCTTCAGGAAATGCAGGCAGTCGATTGGGATAGATCTGCTGTAAAACATTAGGGTCAAGCCCGACACCCTGACATTTATTGATCTTCATTCCAAATCTGCCCCCCATCGCAAAACTTAAGACTTCGCAAATATTTCGTAACTCTTCTTCTCTAAAGGTCTGGCGTTATAACCCCCAAGACTAAGGTTTTTTTAAGGCTAACTACTCCACATTCCTCTGTTTAATTTTAACTTGATAAATTACATAGATAATAAATATTAAAATTAAGGCAATGGTGAAAAGATCCATGGCCATCTCAACATTTTGAAAAAAAATTGCATAACTGAAAAACCACTGACCCCAAAAATATCCTATTGATAAATAAAGAGACACCCATAGAAAAGCCCCACTGTAGGCAAATAGCGCAAACTCTTTAAAATGCATTGCTGCGCTCCCTGCAAAAATTCCTGTAAAATGACGGAGACCTGGAATCAAGTAACCAATCAATAATGCCCATTTACTAAAATGTGTGAACCAATGGTGTGGCTGGTGAATCGATTGAGATTTTATGTGCAACCATTTTCCATATTTATGGATAATAGAGTATCCCGCAGTTCGTCCTAATAAATAACTAATTGTAATCCCACATATAGTTCCTAAATAGGCTGCTATGATTGCCGGTGCAATGGCTAGATCCTTTGTATTCATTAACATGCCTGCTAGAACCATAAGTGTTTCCTCCGGGACAGGTAGCCCAAAAATTCCCATGCCTAGCAAGAAAAATAAAGCGAAGCTGCCATAGTTCATGAGCCAAACAGATAAATCGACTCCAAAAAAAGAGAGGTCCATGTCAAAGCTCCTTGCATAATTATTATATAGCCTGAAAGCAAAAGTTTAAAAAGTTTAAACTTTATACAAGTCAAGATTTCTGAACGGTATGCACTTGTTCCCAGACCTATTCCTTAATCGAACTTTGTATTGCTATTAAATATCTTGAAATATCATATCTATGATCTAACCAAAATTTCCGAAAAAGAACGGTTTTTATGAAACGCATTTATTTGATAAGCATGCTTTACATAGCAATGGGGATTCATTTTGCGCATTTTGCCAATGCGAGTGAACAAGAAACAGTTCAATCTGCCGAGACAAAAGTCATAGTCAAAAACATTCCTTATCCATCAGCCATCTCACAAGTTGGAATATTCCTTAGCGATCCGAATGCATGCGCCGATGGGCCTATTCCAAATCTTTTTCCAAATTACATTTTGCCAGGAGCTGTTCTGGATCCAAGCCGAATTCTTGTCTGCAATGGATCAAATTTTGGATCTCCACTTGCCCCTGATAATGGCAGGGCAGGGTCTATCCTATCCATTAATCCAAATGCTTTGCATATTCTTAAGGTTCCACGTCGCTTTGCAAAGAGTGGAACACAAGCCTCAGCTCTTGGAGGTGATGTGCAAATGTTCACCGCTAACAGCCCATCGTGGTTGAACAGCATCAACAATCCAAACGCCAATACCGCTATCTTTACGGGAGTCGGAAATCCACTCGGTTTATCCAACAACAACGCATTCGGTCGCGTTTGGCCGGCTAGCTCCCCTTTTGGCTCTAGGCATGTTGGAACAAGTTCTATCTTAGATCCCACCGGATTATCCCTCAATGGCGCTCCAAATGATTTGATCGGCGGCGTATATCTGGGCTCATTGACTAATCGCGATCAAGTGACAACTGCGACAGAGCCACCGGTTCATCCTGGACACCAAGAACAAATTATCCCTGGATCTCTGTCAACTGGAGCCGTCGGATTAGCACTTCTGGGAAGCGGTCCAGACGCCGCATGTAAAGCGACATTTGCCATCGTTACGGCAGATGGCGGCATTATCCAGGCGCAAACAGCATTCGGAATCGATGGAATTGCTCCCACGGGCACCATTCAACCTTTAATAGGAAAGAGATGGAAACATAACAAGGGCCTCTCCCCTCGCCTAGGCGTGTTGATGAACCCATACAATCTACCGACAGGTGTATTGCGACAATTGTTCATCAGTGAGCCGTTTACCAATACAATTGCCGTGGTCGATCTCGTTGCATACACTACGATCCCAGATGGATTTCATACAGTTTTCAATATGGGGGCAATTCGAAGATTGCATTCATCTGCATTAGACATTCCAATTGATATGGCCCCGACCAAAAGAAATAAGGATGATTCGCGTTGGGCAAGTAACACGACTTTGGATGAAAATTCAGATATATATGTTGCAAATCGGGGAAATAACACGATTGTTCGGATGGATCAACAAGGTGGTGTCATTGCAATTCGAAAAGTGCATATTAAAGAGGAGAAAAATTTTAAAATTAATGGCATTGCAACTTCTTTCGACGGAACCAAAATTTACGTGACATTCGTCAAAAAAAGTGGTCTGGGAGGAGTGGCCAAACTCGATGCATTTTAACCGGATTTTTCGGTTCCTTGTCATAACCCGTATCTTGGTAAAAGCGATTTTGTAAAACCGCCGGCTTAATGAAGGCTGCCTCATATAACTGTTTTAACATTTCTAAATCATAACAGTTACTGATGCCAATCTGTTTGGTTCCTCCCTGATTATAGATTTGTTCCATGGCTTGCCATGCGATCATCGATCGATCAATATTTTCTAAAGGAGAATGGAGGATCAACCCATCGACATAACTGACCTCGAGATTTTTCTTGGACACTTCAAAAGATTGGGCCACTTGCTCGCTCAAAGGAGCTGTTCTATTATAGGGAACATTGAGAGGGTCTTGACCGTTTAAAGGAGTAAACTTAGTTTGAATATACAAATCTTTACGAGTAATGCCATCATTGGATAGCCTTTGAATAGCCTCTCCGACACCTGCTTCATTGTAATGTTTCGGCTGACAAGCGGTATCAATTCCCCTGAATCCATATTTAACAGCTGTCGTGACCAAATCCGCAGTTTTATCTTTTTTCCATGCAGTGCCATAAAGCAAGCATGGCATCGCAACGCCAGATAAAGTAGTAATATTTTTCATAAGCATTTAAGTTTTATGCACAGATTAACTGGAATATTCAATTTATCCCACTCAAAAGTTCTGAATGCGTCCAACCGCTCCCTCTCCTTTATATGGTTTTAACGCGAAATTTAATCCATCTCACCTTTCATTAATTTACATCCCCTTTCATTAATTTACGCAAAAAAACTGTTATTGTTTGGTTGAATAATAATCCAAACACAATTAACATATTGATTTTTATATTTTTATATATATTACAATAATATTAAGTACCATTTTTAATCTAATAACATTTCGGGTTTATTATGTCATCAGTCCGTGGTGGTTTTTTTGATGAAGTAAAGTCTTTTGCGGAAAATCATAAGGTACTTAGCATCGCAACTTTAGGACTTGCGGTGATTGGTTACTCAATAGGGAAGTTAGCAGGAAGAGCAGTATCATGGATCGGTAAATGCATGGGAATAACTAAAAAAATTGATACCTCAGCTCAAAAAATCTTCAACAGTACATCAAGCAAGCAAAACACACAGAAAGGCACAACTTCTGAGTTACCAGTGGCAAAAGAAATTGACAGCCCTCTGAAGGGAAATGCAGATCTTCCAATTGTTTTCAAAGATAAGGAAAGCCAATCTTCATTTAAAATTATCAATTGGCGCGATGTGAATCCTGAAATTTGCAACCAAGTAAAAGAAATGTGGCCAAAACGTATAGAAAAATTTATTGGGGGTGTACCAGAAGGAGACAGGATAGTTTGCATTACTGAGGGAAACAAATTAGTGGGATGTGTAGCTCTCGAACAATTAACTATTACTAAACCAACTAGCTTAGTCCAAGAAATTGGCTCACAAAAAGTATACAACTTAAATATAGAAATAAATCATGACTATCAAGGTAAGGGTTACGGAAGAACAGTATTTAACAAAGCATGTAATCTAGTTATTGAGGAAGGGGCTTTAGTATTTCTTTCCGATATGGCCGCTCATGGTGTGGGAGATCGACTTTATGGAGGCGAAAAAACTCGCGAGTTATTTGATGTTTATCATGTTTTAAAGGGTAGTCGAGGGGATTATTTATTAAGGGGAAAAACTCAAGAAAAAAACAGTCTTAATTATTTAAAAATTGATCCAAATGATACGTACATTTTTTCTACTGCTGTTGAATCTCCCGGGGGTATGAATCATTTAATAAACTATCTAGAGGCTCACCCAGAAGATATGAGTCTTATTGATCCATCAATTATACGCACATGCGAGCAGATACTAAAAATCTACAAAGACCTCTGGGAGGAAGAGAAATTAGTAAAGTACAATGAAGGCCTTCACAGATTACGTACGGCTTTACATCAATCAATTTAATATTTTCTAACTCCCTTCACAGAATCTCAAATTTTTTTGCTCTTAAAAAAATACTAATAAGATCCATTGAGACTCCCTTTAAATTTTTCTCGGTGCACTAGCGGTGCAGCTCATAATCCGCTGTTCCTTGGCTTAAATCCAAATGCACAGGAACCATATCAGAGCTTTTGTTAGGATCCCAACCCTTTCACGACGTCCTTCCGTCTATCTCTGTTAAATCTGGTTCAATTTCTGCCAAAACTGAGTGAAAAAGATGACAATTTCTGCTATATTGCTTCTTCGCCTTGCATTGCCAACCAAGAGCATTTTAATAGCGAACATGTTGATGTGCTTATTGCTATTGAAAAACTCCTCATGGTTATTAAAATAAAACACCTGGTATTGCGTCCTTGGCGCAACAAATGGAGAGATCTATAATGTCATCCTCTAAAATACCCAGTAAAATAGAGAGAAATATCGAAGTTGTCGATTATGATCCACATTGGCCTGAAATGTTTGAATCAGAAGCCAAGTTTATCAAACAAGCCCTGGGCAACAATTGCATTGCCATTCATCATATCGGTTCAACCTCTGTACCTGGTTTAAAGGCCAAACCTATCATCGATATAGTTCCTGTTGTTAGAGATATTCAAGAAGTGGATAAAGCAACAAAAGCGATGGAATCGCTAGGATACGAAGCTAAAGGCGAATACGGCATTGCTTTCAGACGTTTTTTTCAAAAAAACAAAAATATTAGGACCCACAATGTCCATGTTTATCAGGAAGGCGATCCTGAAATCAGCAGGTACTTGAAATTTCGGGATTGGATGCGTTCTCATGCCGATGACGCTGAAAGTTATGCAAAGCTCAAAGAAGAATTGGCAGCAAAGTTTCCTCAGGACATCCTCCAATATTGCAACGGGAAAGACGCCTTTGTTGCAAATATCGATGCAAAAAATGGTTTTGATGGATGGCGCATGGTACAAGCATTGACTGATCGAGAATGGGCTGCAGTGCGCAACTTAAGGCAGAAATATTTTTTTAAATCGAATATAGATCCTTACACCTGGACGTTCGAACACAAAGATCACATCCATTTTGTCTTCTATAAAAATGCAGAAATCATCGGTTATGCTCATCTTCAGCTTTGGCCTGAGCATAGAGCCGCATTGCGAATTATCGCAATTGAAGACCCTTATCGCAATCTTGGATTCGGAAGCCAATTTTTAAAGCTTTGCGAACGCTGGTTACACCAGCAAGGCTTTAAAAAGTTATTAGTGCAATCCTCTCAGGAAGCCTACAAATTCTATTGTAAGCATGGATATGTGCAAATGCCGTTCAATGATCCTGATGGTTACGAAACTGATTCACAAGATATCGAGATAGGTAAATTCTTATGACTCAAAAAGAGCGTCCCAGAAACTGCTAGAGAGCATCGGTGCCATGATCTTTGGAGCCGGGATGCCTCTATTTAGTATCCTAGATAAAGAGCTCCACGCCATTTGGTTTCTTCACAATCCTACCGAGTGTGGCTACTTTTGGTTGGACTCGACTTTAGGCTGTTTACTACACTAGCGGTAAAAAAAGCCTAAAGTCGAGTCCAACCAAAAGTAGCCACACTCATCCTACCCAAGCGGGCTAATGCAATTATAATATGCAATTAAGAATACAGGCCCTGGATAGTATATAGATAATTCAGCCGTTAAGAGCGCTTTAGCTTTAGACTGAATTTCTGGTTTTGTTATACTTTTGATAAGGGCATCAGAAGATTTATCCAAAATTGATAAAGGAAAGATTATGACTATTACCGGTCCAGATCCAATGTGCATTTATCCCATTAAGAATGATAATAAACTTGTCTTTCTTAAACCTTTCGTGAAAGCAAAAAATATCATCGTGGGAGACTATACCTATTTTGATGATCGGCGATACGGACCTGAAAGATTTGAAGAATACAATGTCCTATATAACTACGATTTTTCGAAGGTAAAACTTGTTATTGGAAAATTTTGTGCAATCGCTGCCGAAACACGCTTTATCATGACAGGAGATCATAAACTCGACGCAATAAGCACCTATCCCTTTCCTATATTCGGCCACGGATGGGAAAATGCTTTTAATGTCTATGACTTGCCTGTTAAAGGAGACATTGTTGTTGGGAATGATGTTTGGTTTGGGTACGACTCTCTTGTTATGAATGGTGTATCCATAGGCAATGGCGCAATTATTGCCGCCAAGGCTGTGGTTGTTAAAGATGTCCCAGCTTATTCTATCGTCGCCGGTAATCCAGCTAAAGTTGTGAAGATGCGATTCGATGATAAAACCATTGAACGTCTGCAGAAAATAGCTTGGTGGGATTGGAAGATTGAAAAAATCAATAAATATCTAAAACTTATCTGTCATCTCGACGTAGACCAATTAGAATTAGTATCGCACGAATGACGAAGTATTAAAGCCGATCATTTAATGCCCTCTTTGTTTGTCCTTCTTTTTTTGTTGTCTAATCATAAACTGTTCATCTTTGCGGGCTTGTTTTTCGGCACTGCTTATGCTTTTCTTCTCTTTCTTTTTCTTCTCGATCTCTTCTCGCATATAGTCTTGTGCTAAGGTAGAAGGCTTTGTTGTTTCTTTCATTCTTTAAAAGCGCTTGTCAAAGAAGATCGTTGCTTTTATTGTAGCCATCTCAATCCTTAATTTTTTTGCCTAAAATTGAAGCCTGGCTTGACCCTTTTTTTAGAAGGCACAACTAATTCTTAGGTAAGGACCATGCAGGCTAAAGCTATTAAAAATATCAGCCGTATCTCCTGCAAAAGCAACATCTAAGCCCGTTATTTTATTAACGCATCTGCTATACCACATGAACTCGTAACCAAAATCAACTGTGGCACTAAAACACTTACAATTTAGGATATAATTAATACCAAGCTCAGTGCTAGCTGACGGAATAACGCGCCATAAGTCGCCATTATGGATGCCAACGCCCCCAGGACCAGTTCGCAACGTGACGTAACGCAAATTGCTCTTCGTATTTCCACACAATAAGGACCCCCTTGTTTTAGCACTCAGAGCCCATGTGCCGGGTAAGCAACAGTGGCTGGACAAAAGAAATTGATAATCGACTCCAATTTGGGGACCAACGCCACAAAATTGAGAATTGCGGTGCAGATTATTTGAGAGGGGCTTAACCGCGTCGTTGCTAATAAAAGTTCCGGTACTAGTTGTATGCTCTTTGAATTTAATATAGGCAGCATGTAAACCGACGATAAATGTGAGATTATCGGGGAAGAAACACGTAAAGTTGCGATTGTAGGTGATGTCACCGGCAGAAAAGTTGTAGGAATTGTTGGATCGCGCCGTCCCTGCGTAAACAGGAGAGTCCTGGGATCCAAAACCAGGAAATCCATTGGTGTCAAATAGGAAGTCTCCCGATACAGAATCTTTTGAGTGAGCATTGAAATAGGTGTATCGCAAGTCTAAACAAGAGGTGTCTGGACATATATCATAAAGGCCTTCTACCCTAAAACCAGGCTTGAATGAGACAGAATTCTGATGACGTTTTCCCTTAGGATAAAGACTCCCGTTGAAAGTATTATCAAACGAGGAAAGGACATAATGGGAATCGTCCACATTAGGCTTCAGATAAAGTAGCGTTGCACTCAATTCGAATGAAATAGGGCTTCCACATAGATTTGGACAACAAATAGTGTCGTTTAGTTCATCGAAAACGGGATAATTCTCTGTTTCTAAAGTTGACTCGTTGCTGTGAGCCACTGCAAGATTTGTTGTAAGTATTGCTAGTAAAAAAAGAAAGCAGTTTATTTGAAATTTCTTCAAAAGATGAATCATATGTTATCTCTTATTGGTTTGGATGTCATAGTTAGGGACAGTTTTAACCACTTTGTCTGAATCGTTATACTCCCCCTCTTTTTTTAAAAAAAAGAAAAATTTTGAATCATATTCCAAATTCAAGAGAGTATCAACGTTTTGCTTGGCTTTTTGAATTAAACCAGTCAAAATTGAGATCCGGTTTCTTTATGCAAAAAGGATATCAATTTATGAAAGCCCTCTTATTGACTTTAGGAATCCTTATGGGAAACACCTTGTCTGCCGCAGAAGCCCCAAAGGCCGAAGAGAATGTACGTACTAAACAAAGTAGCGTTGAACATGGTTTACGCCCGAAAGTTTTGATTGCCGGTAATTCAAATATTAGGATGAATATCCTTGAGAGAATGGAGTACTACAAAGTACCTGGCGTCAGCATAGCCATTGTCAATGATGGTAGAATTGAATGGATTCATGGATATGGGCATATAACGACTGATCCAAAGAGTGCCTCTGTTGATGAACATACTTTGTTTCAAGCCGGTTCAATCAGTAAGCCGATAACTGCGTTTGGCGCACTCATACTAGTTCAACAAGGCAAAATTTCTTTAGATGATGACATAAACCTGTATCTAAAGAGATGGAAAGTGCCGGAGAATGAATTCACAAAAAAGGAAAAAGTTACTCTTAGGCGCCTTCTCTCCCATACTGCCGGGACCAGTGTTCATGGATTTTCAGGCTATTCGGCACAAACTCCAATTCCTACAGTTGTAGATATACTAGAAGGGAAAAAGCCCCTTGTAAATTCAGATCCTGTGAGAGTTATGATTAAACCCGAAACGGAGCTCAAATATTCAGGAGGCGGAACGACAATTGTCCAGCTGTTAATCGAAGATATTACTGGAGAGCACTTTGATGTGTGGATGCAAAATAATGTCCTTAAACCCTTAGGAATGTCAGAAAGTACATTTACGCAACCCTTACCCCCCTCTTATGCTCTTCACGCCGCCTATGGTCATTATTTAAACGGCGTTGCTGTGGAGGGTCAATGGCACATTTATCCTGAAATGGGCGCTGCCGGGTTATGGACGACCCCAAAAGATCTAGCTCGCTTCATTGTATATATTCAATCTGCTTTCAAAGACAAGCAAACACAACCTCTCAATCATGATTATGTTAAAGAGATGATCACACGCCAAAAAATCGGCGATAAAGAAATTGATTCAGGTCTTGGACTATTTCTTGAAAATCATGGCGCAGATTTAGTTTTTAGTCATGACGGACAGGATGAAGGCTTTATTGCACGACTTTCTGGATATGCATTTCGCGGACAAGGTGTTGTCATTATGATGAATAATGATTCAGCCTGGCCTTTGCTGGAAGAGATCACAAATAGCGTTGCAGATACTTACCACTGGCGGAATAAAAGTTCTGACTGAAATTGAAGAAAGGATGAAGGCGGAAGAGGGAAGGATGAATAAAAAACAAATTCGATTTTATTTATTCATTTTTCCTTTTTTATCTTTCCTCTCTGTAACTCTCTGTGCTCTCTGTGGTGTGAAATTATGTCCAGTGCCCGATAGGGATTGGGGTCAGGCTGACATTCTGACATTCGTAAGGTGTTGTTGCATAAATCTATTCTCCATCGGAGACAATTGCAAATGTATCGATAATCCACGTCTGTGTGTCGCCACTGACCGTGGCTCCTGGTCTTATCTAT
>Ga0207105_1010_pt1 | contig 44406 bp, 34 predicted proteins | sample Alteio_BWMinHeat_77_FD_153569 | JGI IMG/M metagenome (GOLD analysis project Ga0207105, IMG submission 153569) | Enriched cells from forest soil in Barre Woods Harvard Forest LTER site, Petersham, Massachusetts, United States -... | ecosystem: Environmental > Terrestrial > Soil > Temperate forest >... | reverse complement strand
AAAAACAGTAATATCGCCTGATGAGGCCAATACATCAAAAACAGTGCTGATTTCCTGAGGTGTGCGATTGAGGTAAAACTGATTCAACGACATGAAAAAATAATTCAATCCCCATCCCGCCACGACGCTGTAATAAGACATCAGCAAAAATGAAGCGCTGACCCCTAGCCAACCTACTCCCTTCCAAAAGGCCGAGTTATGCGCTAGAGTAGCAAAAATTCCAACGGCGCCGCGCTGCGCTTTTCTTCCTAAAATTAACTCGGCAATGAACACCGGCATCCCAATGATGAAAATGCATGCAATATAAAAGAGCACGAATAACCCTCCGCCATTTTGTCCTGTCACATAAGGAAACTTCCAGAGTGTCCCTAAGCCGATGGCTGATCCCGCTGCTGCTAAGATAAATCCAAAATGGCTGCTCCAATGCTCTCTTTGCTTTTGCATGTCTTAAAATCTCTCAATCTTTTGTTGAAATTGCTTGGACAATGTAACAATATACTTGTTTCTTGACAACGCCATTTTCTTGCTTTATCCTTAGTCCTCTAAACCCGGTTAGATTCATGATTCCTTACTTTTCAAAAATCATAGCGGCATCTCTTGGCGTTGAAGCCGGTGTCGTCGGCATTATCTGCATCATTTTTTTAATTCTTTTTGTCGTCTCCGGCATCAAACAAATCCTCAGCGGGGAACGCGACTAAACTACTAAAACACAAATTATGTCTAATTTATTAAATGTCCTCTCAGATGATGACGAGCCCTGGTACAAAACAGGCCTGGAGTTTCAATGCACAGAATGCGGCGGATGCTGCACGGGCGCTCCCGGCTATGTCTGGGTTTCCGACAACGAAATTGAACAAATGGCTGCTTTTCTCGATCTTTCTACAGAAGAGTTTAGCAAACGCTATCTGCGCTTTGTCAATGATCGCATGTCCTTGAAGGAAACGCACCCCCATTATGACTGCGTCTTCTTAAAAGATAAAAAATGCACGATCTATTCCGTGCGTCCCAAGCAGTGCCGCACCTTTCCCTGGTGGCCGCAGAATCTTAAATCTAAGCAAGACTGGGAAGAGGCCGCAAAACACTGCGAAGGCATCCGCAAACAAGCCGCTAAAGTTCCTTTCAATGCCATTGAAGAACAGCTAGCCATTCATTTGAAAAGCGATGAATAAACTCAAGATAAGCAAAAATACCCTCTTGGTCGGATCTGGCAAAGGCGGGGTCGGCAAATCGACCGTAGCGGTCAATTTGGCTGTCGCTTTAGGGCGTCTAGGATTAAACGTAGGCCTTCTTGATGCCGACGTCTACGGCCCATCCATTCCTATCATGATGGGCTTGCGTCAGCTAAGTCCTAGGCTGCATCCGCAAGAAGATGGCAGGGAACTGATCGTCCCCTTTTCTAAGTTTGGCATTAAGGTGATGTCGATAGGCTTCTTCATCGAAGAGGCTCGCTCAGTCGTTTGGCGCGGCCCCATGTTGCACGCAACCTTATCTAAAATGATCACGGAAGTCTATTGGGGCGACTTAGACGTCATGATCATCGATCTTCCCCCCGGCACGGGCGATATTCCGATCTCGCTTTCTCAAATTCTGCATGTCGATGGAGCTTTAGTCGTTTGCACCCCTCAAGAGGTCGCTATGCTTGACGCGATCAAAGCCATCAATGCTTTTCATCAATTAGAGATTCCGCTTGTCGGCGTCATCGAAAACATGGCGGGATTTACAGTTCCTGGCACACAAGATACTTATCACATCTTTGGCCGTGGCAAAGCCCAAGAGCTAGCCAACCGCTTTGAAACAGAACTATTAGGAAGCGTTCCGCTCATCCCTGCCATTCGACGCGGCGGCGATGAAGGCTATCCCGCCGCTTATCATCAAGCTGACGACAATGTCGGAGTTTATTTTCGGGATTTAGCCACATCAGTTCAGCAAAAAAGTTTCTCAATCACAAAAAAAACTTAAGTTATAAATGAAACAAACGATTAATCATTTATTCCTCTGTGTGGCACCTTCAGTCGTGCTTTTTTCTTGGTAGAAGGATCATATTCACTTTCGGCTCTATAAGGGATATCGAAATGTCTCACTGAAATTGTAACATTTGAATATTTCCATTGAAGCTCTCTAAGTTGTTGCGAAGCCAAAGTGCCAGATTTAAATGAAATTTGGGGATGAGTTGTGATAGTTATTTTTTTCAAGTTAGGAAGTTGATTGATCAACTTCTCTATAGCCTCTGCACTTCCCTCATCAGGAAAGGACAGCGCAAGCTCTTCTACCGTCTTTAACTCACTTAAAAAAGAGTAATCGGCAGAATTTAATCGAAAATCTTCTAAAGATAGTTTTCTTAAATTAAAATCAGACAAAGCCTTACAAAGATTTTGAAATCTATCTGGGCGACCTTTTATTTCCTGTCTAAACCCATATTCTCCCTCAATAGAAATTTCTGTGATATTGGATTTCACCTTTGAAAGGCTCTCGATATTATCTAAGATCTCATCTGTGCAATGTATTAATTTTAAACATTTTACCTTTTGAAATTGGTCTATGGAAGCTGCCATCAAAGGAAGAATAGAGCTATCTCCCTTTATCGACATCTCCTCAAGAGAGGATAATTTTGAGCCAAAGGCTGAGAGCTCCTTTAAATTCTCACGAAAGAGAAATTCTGGATGTTCCAGAAAAAGCTTTTCTAGATGGGATAGTTTTAGCAAATCGCTTATTCCTTGAGATGAAATCACTTCTCCAAATAGGTTATTCAGTGTGAGCTCTTTAATTCCAGGGTTATCATTTGCTAAGTTAGCAAGAACGCGATCTGTACCGAGACATTGAACAACTTCTATTCCCTTCTTTTGAGTAATCGCATCAATGAGGTTTTCCTCTTCTTTAAATGGAGCTTCAATTTTCTTTAGTTTATTCAACCGTTGAATAAGATTGCTTAAGCGCTGTCCCTGTTCAGGCATCAAAACAGCGTCCAACTTAAGATTTTCTATCTCATCTAAATGCTGCTCAAGATAATCAAAAACTAAAGGAAAATTGTCTTTTTCTCTTGAATCAAAAGTAACTTGATTTCCCTTCACAAATGAAGGGATTTTGTTCCCATCCTCATTTTTTACTTTTTTCCCTTCGGAAGAAGTTGCCTTTTCATCGGGAGAATAAAGCACCTCTAATTCTTTCTTTTTTGCAATCACAGCGCTTAGGTCTTTACTATTTGCAAGAGCTGAAGGTATTTCGATTTTCTTGAGCTTATTTGAGCGTTCAATAAGATTACTTAAACGTTTTGCCTGTTCGGGGTTAAAAGCGCCATTCACTTTTAACGTATCTATTTCTTCTAAATGCTGCTCGAAATGATCCAACATCTGGTCTTTTTCACTGGAATCTTTTTGATCGCCGTTATCGAAGATAATTTGATTTCCTTTGACAAAAGAAGGAATCTCTTTTTCACTCTCTATCTTCTCTTCTTTCTCTTTTGGATCAACTATCTTTTGCTCAGGAAAAAGATGTTTAAGCTCTGTTGAAGATGTTACTAAAGCTTGAATTTTTTGTTTGTCCTCTTCGATCTCTTTTACATAGGCTTTGGAATGCTTGGAATACCTTGTTTTATCCTTCAAAAAATCGAGCACACTGATCAGTTGATCGGCGATTTTTGCATCTACATAGGTTCTATTCTGTGAGTCTTCGCAAAAATCAAGCAAACTATGCGCAGCTTTATCAGCTCTTATTGGGGCAAAACGATCCCCTGGAAAAAGATTTAAAATCCTTTTAATCACCCGAAGTAAAAAATGATCTTTTTTGACTGCTGTAACATCGCGGTTTAGCCATTTTTTTCCGCTTTGCACATCATTTTTAAGTTGCGTCACATAATTTTCAAATTCGGCTTTATTGTGAACTTTTGGAAAATTTGGCATAAAAATTAAAATATCTAATATAAATTCAATTTATTTTCATTATACGATGAATAAAAAAAACATTTAATACAGTTAAAACTATTCCATCTTTCCAAATTGATCCGATTCATCGCGTAAGATTTCAATATTTCGGTTTTTAAACTTTTCTTTCAGTTTTTGAAGTTCATGCGGCGGCAACGAATTATGTCCGATTTCTGTGGATTTAATGCCTTCTCCATGGCTTTGTGTTTTTCTTAGCCCAAGAGCTGTGTTGATGGATATTTTCTTTAAATTGGGAAGACTATCAATGAGTTTTTCTATTGTTTTGTAGTCTCCTTCGTCTGGATAAGGAAGCTCAAGCTCTTCTATAGTTTTTAATTTGCCTATCAAATTGTAGTCCGAAAAATCTAAATGAACATACTTAAGGGATAATTTTTTTAAATTAAAGTTAGCAAGACTGTTGCAAAGTCGAGGAATCTTATCGGAAACCTTTCCTATTTCCTTTGAAAAATGATAAGAGTCTTCGATATTGATTTCTTCAATATTAGATTTGACTTTAGAGAGAGCTTCCAACTCCTTTAATAAATCGCAGTGAGCCACACTCAAACGTTTTAATTGCTTAAATTGATCTGTATATGAAGCCAGCAAAGAAAGAGGCTTACTATCCCCTTGTATTGATAACTTTTCTAGAGATGGCAGCTTCGATCCTTCTGCAAAAAATTTTTCTAAACTATCCTTTGCAAAAAGGCTCTCTGGAAAATGCAAGAAAATCTCTTCTAGATGAGATAATTTATGCAGGTCGTCTATCCCCTCTTTGGTGATTTTATTACCGCTTAATATTAGTGCAAGGTCTTTAACTTCAGGATTGTATTTTGCTAGATTAGCAAGAGAATGATCTGAGCCGCCACAATGCACTGTTTCAAGTCCCTTTTTGGTTGTAACTGCTTCGATAAGATCTTTATCACCGTGAAGATTCTGCAAAGGGATTTCGATCTTTTTAAGTTTATTTGACCGTTGAATGAGTGTAATAAAGCGTTGTTTTTGCTCTGATGTTAGCGTAGTTTCCAACACAAGATTTTCTAATTCCTCTAAATGATTCTCAAGATAATCTAATGTTTGGTCATTAACTTTTGGATTTTTTTCGTTATCGTAAGGGAAAGAAATTTCATTTCCTTTGACAAAAGCAGGAATCCTTTGTTCCTTTTGTGCTTGCTCTGTTTTTTTCTCTTTCGAAATAATTTCTTTTTTTTCTGGAATATGAGTCGTCTCTATTCCCTTTTTTTTAGCAATGACAGCCATGAGGTCTTTATTATCATTGGTAAAGGTTGAAACTATTTCGATTTTCCTGAGTTTATCCGAGCCTTCAATAAGCTTACCTAAGCGCTTTTCCTGTTCGGGGCTAAATGTGCCATTCAATGTTAAGGTGTCTACTTCTTCTGTATGCTGCTCGAAATAATCCAGTGCGCGATCTTTGTCGCTTGCTTTTTCTTGATCTGTGCTAAAGGTGATTTGATTTCCTTTGATAAACGATGAAATCGCTTTTTCATCCTCTTTGGAAGAAACATCTTTTTTATCTGGAAAAAGATGTCTAAGTCCACTTGAAGACGTTGTCACTAAGGCTTGAATTTTTTGTTTGTCTTCTTCGATTTCTTTGACATAGGCTTTGGAATGCTTGGAATACTTTGTTTTATCCTTCAAAAAATCGAGCAAACTGATCAGTTGATCGGCGCTTTTGACGTCAACGTAGGTTCTATTCTGCGAGTCTTCGCAAAAATCAAGCAGGCTATGCGCAGCTTTATCGGCTCTAATGGGAGCAAAACGATCTCCTGGAAAAAGATTCAAAACCCTTTTAATCACGCGAAGTAAAAAATGATCTTTTTTGACTGCTGTGACATCGCGGCTTAGCCATTTTTTTCCGCTCTGCACCTCGTTTTTAAGCGACGTCACGTAATTGTCAAATTCAGCTTTATTATGAATTTTTGGAAAATTTGGCACAGAAAGACCTATAATTAAACGGTTGTGGTTTCTTGATTTGGGAGTTTCAAGCTCTCACGCAAATCTAAAATCAATTGCCTCTGGCTGATGATCTCTCTTTCTATATGCAACTTTTTTTGCTCGTCTTTTTCCTGAGTTAGCAACAGACGCTGCTGACCCAATTTTTTTTCAAGGTCGTAAAGTTGATGCATGTGCATAAATTTATCTGAATGATTTAAAAGATTTCTTTTATCTTCAGGAAGCTTATTTATAAATCCTTGAAATTCCTTTATCTCAGATTCTTCATAATGTTTTTTATAACGATCGAGTGCCCCTAACTTCAAGATGTTAGAAAGCCCACCAAATTTTGCTGGAAAATATTGCTCGTTAAATCGATGCATGTAGAAAGCACTTATAGGAAAAGCAATCACAAATACTCCTATTGCCAGGAGGGCAACAGGAGGGAAAAACAAAGCCCCGACAACTGAGCCTACCGCAAGAAAAACCATACTAGCAACTATTGCAGCTCTAGCGATATTGCGCTTCATTTTAAATTTGGATATTTTACTTTTAGTGGCTTTAATTTCTTTTTTTATCTCATCAAATTTGTTGACGATAAGATCTTCACCCAGAACCTTTGTTCCACTGCTTTCGATTTTTTCATTCTCCAGGAGGTAACTAGAGGATTTGATTAACTCAATATCACTCTCTTTTGATTTTGTAAAACCAGATAATAAAATGAGATTTTCTCGAGCTTCATGGATAGTGTGGCGAATTTCACGCGCTTCCTTCTCAGCGAAAGAATTCACTTTAAAATACTCTTTAACAAAATGAGTGAATTTATTGATTTCTCTTTTTTGATTGTAGGTTCTTTGAGGTGGCTGATTAGCATTTTGCTTAACAATTCTTCCATCGCTTTGAAAAACTAATTGCTTGAGGTCGGTGGCTTCGCTGAGGACCTGAAGATTACCCTTAATGACATCGAAAATCTTTTTGTCGTCGTCATGCTTATAAATATCACTCCTCTCCCATTCATTGTATCGACTACAAAAAGGATCCGAAATCCGCGGAAACATCATTTTCTCCCAATCTATGACACTAAGTTATTAACTGCATTATATTATAAAACGAGAAAAGACACAATTATTGATTAAAGCGATTTAAAGCGATGCTTTGAATTTTGTTGCAGTGTTATTCTTTTTAGCTGTATACCGGCAGAACGCTGAAACAAGAAGATTAAGATTTATGAGCGCAACTTCTCAATTTAACGAAGTCACTGAGAGAAATGTCAATCAATGGCTACATGGTCGCTATGATGAAGAAACCAAAGCCACAATACGCACGTTAATAAAGGAAAATCCTCAAGAAATCACCGACGCCTTCTATAAAACCCTTTCCTTTGGCACCGGGGGGTTGCGCGCCATCATGGGCGTTGGCACCAATCGCATGAATATCTACACCATTCAAGCGACAACGCAAGGTCTTGCCAATTACCTAAAAAAACAACCTAATCGACCTGAGAAACTTTCCGTTTTTATCGGCTATGATTCACGCCAAAATTCGCGTCTCTTTGCTGAGGAAACGGCAAAAGTCTTCGCCGGCAATGGCTTTTATGTTTACCTATTTCGAGACATTAGGCCCACCCCACTAGTTTCTTTTGGATGCCGCTTAAAAAAATGCTGCGCGGCCATCATGATTACTGCCTCGCATAATCCCCCTGAGTATAACGGCTATAAAGTCTATTGGAGCGATGGAGCCCAAATCCTACCGCCTCATGATAAAGCCATCATCGCTGAAGTTCAAAAAATCAACGACATCTCCAATGTCAAAAAAACTCAAACTCTTGACTCTGCTTTGATTGAAATCATCGATAATGAAGTAGACGAAGCATACTTTAAAGCAATCGTTCCCTTGCAAAATTACCCGGAAGAGAATCGAAAATTTGGATCTACTCTGAAAATCGTTTATACCAGCTTGCATGGCACCGGCATCACGGTCATGCCAAAAGCTCTGGCAGCGTGGGGATTTTCCAATGTAGTCTATGTGGAAAAACAGATCATCCCTGATGGTCATTTTACAACGGCGCCCATACCTAACCCTGAAGATCCTAGCGCTTTAAAACTCGGAATAGAGACTTTAGAAGCATCTAAAGGAGATTTATTACTAGCTACTGATCCCGACGCTGATCGCGTAGCTGTCGCTGTCCAACATGCGGGTAAAATCCAGCTTCTCACCGGCAATCAAACTGCGTGTCTCTGCCTCTATCACCTTTGTGAAGCGATGTCTAAACAGCAAACCATGCCAAAGAAAGCGGCTTTTATCAAAACAATTGTCACAACGGAACTATTCAAAGTCATAGCCCATGCTTATCAAGCGACCTGTTTCGATGTTTTGACAGGCTTTAAGTACATTGCTGAAAAGATCCAACTTTGGGAACAAGACCCCAGTGGTTACCAATACATTTTTGGCGGTGAAGAATCGTTTGGTTATTTACTGGGCACTCTCACAAGGGACAAAGATGCCATTCTCTCCTCGGCACTGATTTGTGAAGTCGCCCTGCATGCCAAACAACAAGGAAAAACGCTCATCGACCTCTTGCATGACATCTACAATAAATATGGCATCTTCTTAGAAGATCTCATCTCCATCAACTTTGAAGAGAGCAAGGCCGGCAAAGAGTCGATGGAAGCTAGCATGAACAAGCTTCGCAGCAATCCTCCAATCAAGATTAATGGATTGCTGGTCGTGGCTATTGAGGATTATCTCACATCCATAAAAACTTTTCTTCCCTCAGAAAAAACAGAACCGCTCGCATTGCCTAAGTCCGATGCCCTGCTGTTTTGGTTGGAAGACGAAAGCAAACTTATCGTCCGGCCTTCCGGCACAGAGCCTAAGATCAAACTTTATTGCGGGGTCGTCAACAAGAAATTTAAGACCATCGAACAAGGCCTAAGCGACGCCAAAGAACATGTTTCCGGCTTGCTTAAATCTATGGCTTCCAAACTCAAAGAGAAGCGGTAGTCAGTAGTTAGTAGGAAGTAGGAAGTCAGAATCCAGAATTCAGAATTCAGAATGAGCGGCAAAATATCACCATTAACACCACTTTGAGCGTGAATTTTTCTACCTTAAGCTATTTAATTTAAACCCTTAATATTCTGGATTCTGACTTCCTACTGACTACCGACTACTGGCTACTGACTACCGCTTGTTAGCGTTTAGCATTTCTTCTTTGCGGCTTTGCGCCTTTGCGTTGAATCTCCGGTCCTGGCGGGGGCCCCACCCAGATAGCTTCACGGTTAATGACCTTTAAGACGCGCTTGAGCGTTGTGAGTTCCCGATCTGTTACCAATGTAATCACCATGCCGGCGCGCTCACAGCGTCCCGTTCTCCCGGATCGATGAACATAGAGATCGGGGTCGTCAGAAAGTTGGAAGATAAAGACATGCGTGATTCCTGAAAAATCTAGGCCGCGGGAGGCGACATCGGTAGCGACAAGAAAACGAATCTTGCCCGATCGAAATTTATTGGTGATGATGGAACGGATATCTTGACTTAAGCCTGCATGCAAAAAATCTACTCCATCGATATGTCGTTGCAAGGAGCGGCACACTTTTTCGCACTGGAGGCGGGAGTGGCAAAAAATGATGCCTTGGTTGGGTTTAAGTTCATGAATTTGCTGAATCAGAGCTTCTTCGCGATGAAGGTGATGGCAGTATAGAAAGCGATGTTCAATCGTTGTTGGGCTAGCTTGCTGTGATGTCAACACGATTTCTAAAGGATCTTTCATATGCTGTTTAGCAATCGAACGTATCTCTTTGGGCATTGTCGCCGAAAACAAAAGCGTTTGATGATCATGCACAAGGCATTGGATGATAAATTCAAGATCATCATAAAAGCCCATGCTTAACATCTCATCAGCTTCGTCTAAAATCAGGGTTTCAACGTGACTTAGATCGATCTGACGGCTATAGATAAAGTCAATCAGACGACCTGGCGTTGCGATGAGGACATGGACGCCATGCTTTAGTTTAGAAGTCTGCAATGAAGCATCTTCGCCTCCGAAGATAGCAAAAGTCTTCACACCTTTGTCTTTGCCGATTTTATGGGTCTCAGAAGCATATTGAGCAGCTAATTCACGTGTCGGCACAATGATCAAAGCTTGTACATGGGGAAAATCTGTTCTAACTCTATCACAAATGGGTATAGCACACGCTGCAGTCTTGCCGGAGCCCGTCTGCGCTAACGCTATAAGGTCCCGCCTCTGTTTAATCAGCGGAATAGTTTCCTGCTGCACAGGAGAGGGTTCTTTGTATTGCATCTTTTCTAAGGATGTTAATATCGCAGGATCAAGATCGAATTGTGCAAAGCCGGTCATAATTTTACTATTATTCAATGATTGGTCGATGAGTATACCTTTTTTCAACATTTGAGCGAACTATCTTTATCGCCCATTTTTTTGGGATCAAATAACGCGTTAGCCATGTTCCTAATCGGTACTTCCAGTTAAAAACATGTATTGGTTTTCTTTTTTCAATCTGGCCCCATATTTCATTGGCAGCAAAAGAGGCAGTCATGACTAAAGAAGAAGAACCAGGAGAAATTTCTTCGCCGGAGGCTCGTGCACGGAAATGCGTAGCGACCATGCCAGGACATGACGCCAGCACTCTGATGCCATAGTGCCGCAACTCTTCATCAAGAGATTCTGAAAAGTGGTTCACAAAGGCCTTAGATGCAGCATACACTGCAAAACAGGGAAACACCTGAAAAGCTGCTGCAGAAGAAATATTGACGATCACTCCTTCCTTTTTTGATGAGACCATCTTTCGAGCAGCCTCCAGTGACAACTCCACAACTGCATCGATATCGACTTTGAGAATATCCATTTGAGTTTGGGTTTCATAAGACAACGCCTCTCCATAGAGTCCATAGCCAGCATTGTTGATGACAAGATCGGGTTTAGCTTCGCGGATTTTTTCGATCAAACGCAGCCGGTCAGCGGGAAGGCTTAAATCGCCTGGAACAATTGTCGCCTTCACTTGCAGCTGGGCGGCCAGCTGCTGCAGCCTTTCTTTATTTCGACCTGCAATAATGAGTTCGACCCCCTTACCAGCTAGTAAATGGCATAATGCTTCGCCTATGCCAGAGCTTGCCCCTGTCACGAGCGCTAAAGAAAAGGGTTTTGCATCGGCCATGGGTTGTTACGCCTCTGAGCTTGGAGCGACATCGCTGCCTTCTTTTCTAGGCTCCCAGGTTGGATACTTTATGCGCGAATGACCATAAGCCACCAAGGTTTTAATTAATATGTTCTTCACAAGAGCCATCTCTTCAAAAGTCAGAAGGCTCTGATCAAATTGACCATCTTCAATTCTTTCCCTAATAATTCGATTAGCTAGTTCCATCAAGCTTTCTTCATCAATCTTCTCTAAGGAGCGCGATGCTGCTTCTAAAGCATCAGCTATCATGATGATGACCGCCTCCTTGCTGCGCGGTTTAGGTCCAGCATAACGAAAATCCTTCTCATTGACCAAAGCGTTATCACCGCCCATCTTTTCAAGCTGCTTGCGGTAAAAATAATAGACTAAGGTTGTGCCATGATGCTCCTTGATAACATCGATAAACTGCTCCGGCAGACCCGCTTTGCGTCCCAGCGCTACGCCTTCGCTAACATGCGCCATAATCACTTGCGCGGATTCTTGCGGCGTTAGAAGCTGATGGATATTCATCCTGCCCACTTGATTTTCAGTAAAATATTGCGGAGTCGCCATCTTGCCGATATCGTGGTAAAGAGTGGCTACGCGGCAAAAAAGGCCGTTGGCTCCAATGGCTAAGGCTGCAGCCTCAGCGAGATTACCTACTACGACTGAATGCTGATATGTTCCTGGAGCTTCAATCGTCAATCGACGCAAAAGATCGTTATTGGGGTCCATATATTCCATTAAGCTGACATCAGTCATCACCTTGAAGGTTGACTCTAACAATGGAAGCAAACCGACGACTAAAATAGCCGTTAACATCATGAAGATTCCGGAGCTGACGATGTCCGATAAAACGGAGACATTCCAGAGTGTGTTCTGATAGAAGTGCAAAGAAAAAATAATAACGACACAGCATCCCCAGGTTTTAGCGCATACAATAAAAATTTCTTTGCGGCGCCGCAAAGAACGCGTGCTTAAGATGGCTACTATACCGGCGGCTAAATTCAAGATCATGAAGCCTTGATGTTCAAAAGCCAGCGCCATCGTAAAAACAACGGTGAGAAAGCCGCTGACAAAAGTGGCTATAGCCGGATTCATAAGACTGCATAACAAGATAGCTGCAAAAGGAACGAACAAAGGATAGCGAACGATGTCAAAGAGATTGCTTTTTGAAGTCAGTAAGAAAAATTCAGTGGCTTTAGATAAACCTAAACTCAAAATAATGATGGTTACAAGCAAAAACAGTTTGCGATTAGAGGCTAAGATTTGTGGGTAATTTCCTCTGATATAAGCCACAGAGATTCCCATGAGGACTAGTGTCATGAGCAAACTGCCTATCAGAGGTAAAGGATACCAAAGATTGCGCTGGTTGTTCAAAACCTCTTTCATAGCCTGTAGCTCGGCGATATGACGGGTTGTGACTTTTTCTCCTTGATCGATTAGCCGGCTGCCCGCATTGACATGCGTATATTTTTCTGGCACTAGAGCTTGGATTTTTCTACGCAGCATACGCTGAGCGGGGATGTCTTCTTCTAAAGTCCACGTTTTGGTTTGAAAAAATCCTATTAAAACGCCAATAACAGCTTTATGAAAAGAGCTCTTGTTAAAAGCATTTGCGCCGATGTAATCCCAAATATGTTGGGGAAGAGTCACACCTTCTGCGAGGTCGCCTGGGGTGTAAATTTGATAATATTCGGTAGGGAAGCCGATCTCCTGCATTTTTTGCAGGGTTCTTGGGTCAGTAAAACGCATGTGAAAGAGGGTTTTTTCTATGAGATCAACACCTTTGTACATCTCATCAAAGGTTTTTTCGTCGATATATCGGCGACCATCTTGGTTATAAATGATAAAATTTTCAAATTCGAGACGCCGCTGACGGATATCGTTTTCTAAAATTCTGTAAATTTTTCCAATATATTGCACAGCTTCTTGCTTGAGAATAGCTGTAGCTTCTTCATCATCAAAATCAAAGTCGACTTGTGCAACAACATATCTTGGAGCAATACTGCCCAATTCCAACATTTCAATGCGGACTTCTCGGAAATGAAGAAAGGCAAACAATGAAACAGCAAACAACGCCCCAATTAACCAGCGAATAGCCAAGCTTTTATCAAAAAAGCCTTGCTCTCTTGAATACTTGAGTTCGCTGTAATTTTTTTGCTCGCTAATTCTATCTGTCATCTGAAGATGCAAAATCTCTTGTGAAACCCGATTTCCTTAAACTAACAGATCAGCAAAAATTTATCTCTACTTTTTATTTAGTCATGCAAACAATAGGCCAGAAAAGCTAAAAAGACTAAAGAGACGAAAAGGACGTAAAGGACATTTAATTTAAACTTTTGGTCCTTTCGGTCCTTTTCGTCCCTTACGTCCTTTTAGATGAAGGGCCAACAAAGCATTCGCAAATAAAAAACAAGAGGGTTAGATTAATGTTTAATCATGGCTATCTATTAAGGCTTATCTATAAAGAGGAATGATGAAAACGATTTTGGTGGTCGGCGGCGCAGGCTATATTGGCTCGCAAGTCAATAAAATGCTCTTAGAAGCTGGATATAATACTCTGATTTTAGATAACTTAAGTACAGGAAACCGCAAAAATATCACCGGCGGCCTTTTTATCGAAGGCGATATGGCTGATACCTCCCTCATGGAAAAAATCTTTAGAGAACATCCCTGTGATGCCGTCATGCACTTTGCTGCTCTTATCGATGTAGGCGAATCCGTTCTAAATCCTGCTAAATATTACACAAACAATGTCGTCAATACCCTAAATCTTTTGCAAACAATGCTGCGACATTCTGTAAAAAAATTTATCTTTTCCTCCTCGGCTGCCGTCTATGGCATCCCAGAAAAGTCAGATCAAGCCATTAAGGAGGAACAAGCTTGTAATCCCATTAATCCTTATGGGGAAACAAAGCTCATCGTTGAAAAAATCTTAAAAGATTTTCAAAAGGCTTATGGTTTAGAGTATTGCGCTTTACGCTACTTCAATGCCGCAGGCGGCGACCCCCAAGGCATGATTAAAAACCACAGCGCAAAACAACACAACCTGATCCCTGTTCTTTTGCGCAGTTTAAGAAATCCCGGAAGTTCCCTAACGATTAATGGCAATGACTACTCTACACGCGATGGCACCTGCATTCGCGATTATATTCATATCGAAGACTTAGGCACTGCTCATATTGCTGCTTTAGAACGCCTTCAAAAAGGACAGCCGTCAACTTGTTACAATCTCGGCAATGGAAATGGCTTTAGCATCCTTGAAGTCATTCAGGCTGCTGAAAAAGTCACCGGGCTTAAAGTGAAGTCAACCGTGGGCCCACGGCGTGAAGGCGATCCAGCGATTCTCATCGCTGATAGCCAAAAAGCAAGGAAAGCGCTGGACTGGACCCCTCAATATCCCCATATCGAAACAATCATCGAACACGCCTGGAAAGCTTTGCAATAAAAACGCTTTCAAGTTTTGAATGTGTTTCGGTATATACAAATCATTATTATCATTATTTATATTATAATAAATAACAGAACTATTATAATAAATAATGGAAACTATACAGAGAGAGTGGGGGTGTTATGATAGATATTAAAATACAACTTTCGCATTATAGTGAAAATAACAAAATAGATCCAAATCTCGATACCTTTGAAGGTACGAAAAGCGTTCCCGAGCAAAAGAAAAGTAAGGCTTATTATGCTGCCTCCTGTCTTTCGCTGGGCATTGTCCCCATAGCAAGGTGGGCCTTTGCTAAACTCGCCCGTAAACTCATCATGCAATCTTTAAGTATTTCTGAAAAAGACAAGGCTAACTTAGACGACCATAAATTAAAATTTCGGACAAATAATCCTTATACAACCCGAACTTTTGAGTTAACTACAGGCGATGGTGCTCGCATCGACGGCATGACTATTTTTAAGGATGAAAAATCAAAAGAAAATTTTAATCAAGGCAATTCCGATCAAAAGTGGATCATTTTAGTCAATGGCAACGCTGATCATTATGAAAATAAACTCGATTTTGTAAAAGGTTATGGTCAAGAAGTCGGTGCTAATGTCTTAGTTTTTAATTACAGAGGCGTGGGAAGAAGTGAAAAAGAGCCCGTAAAAGCAGATGACCTTGTACAAGACTTAGATACTTGTTTTCAATTTCTTCAATCCAAGGGTATAAAAGACGAGAATATTGTTCTTCATGGATATTCCTTGGGCGGCGGTGTGGCCACCCAAGCTGCGGCCTTGCATCCAGCAGCAGGGCTAATCAATCAAAACTCTTTTAGCTCCCTTTCAAGTGCAGCCAAAACCATGCCCGTCATAGGAGGAATAGCTGCTAAACTTCTTAAAAATGTAGGCTGGGAACTTGACTCATTGGCTAAATGGGAAGGCCTCAAGAAAAAGCTGGTTGTTTTTCACAAGCACGATGGCATTATTCCCTATAAAGAAGCGTCTTTATATAAAGCCATAAAAGATAAAATCAAAGCCGCTAACCCAGACAATGTGTTCCAGGAGGTGTTTAAAGGCAAAATCAAAGCACGCTTGAGGAAAAGCCTTAAACCCGAAAGCATCAAGCAAATCAAAATGAGAGGGACTCAAAAAGGAGACTCTTGGAAAGACAAAATTATCGAGTACACTCCCGGGAAATTCCCAGAAGGCCTTCATCAAAAGACAGTGAAAGATTTTGGTACTGACTTCAAAAATACGTTGGAGGATCATATTCAAGATAATCTTGAAATTCCGGAAGTAATCAAAAACCAAATCTCTATCCCAAATACTGAATTTAAAGACGAAAAACTCCTTCAAAAGGAGATAACTCAAACCATTGAAACTCTCAAGACAATCTTAGAGGGTTACGGTGTCACTAATCAAGAAACAATGGAGAAAATTAAAGAAAGAAGGAAGAAGCAAACCCTTGATAAATCATTTAATGAAATTACCTTATCAATACTGCAAGCCATGGGAAAAGACCCAGATATGATTGATAAATTCAACTCGTTGAATTTGGAAAAAGATGGACTCAGAAGCCTCAGCGAAAAAATTCGAAGTGATTCTTCACCGGAAAATCTACGCCAATGCCGCCATGAAATATTGAGAATCCGAAATGGACTTCAACTTCCTAACGTAGAAATTGATGACAAAAATACAGATGGCTTGTTAAAAGAAGTCAAAGAGATATCCCAAGTGCTAGATGGCAAAATTGAAGAATACACAAATTTAAATGTCATTAGTAGTTTGGCATACGATATTGAATATTTCACGCGGCTCTCTGAAAAAATCGATAAAATTCCTTCTTACGAAAAAGAGGAGCCAAATCCCATTGAACCACATATCTATAACCCTCGCTATGACCAAGGGAATTGGAAAAAAATTGTCAATTTTGCTCAGAAGACTCTCTCCCTCCCTCAATCGGGTGAATAATAAGTCTAATTGCATAAATTGCTTCTGCTAAGTAAACTTAAGCTTTTTATTCAACCCCATAGTAATACCCATGGCCGAATACCAAGTCTTAGCACGCAAATACCGTCCACAATCATTTTGCGAAGTCATCGGGCAAGAAGCTATCGTTGTCACCTTAAAAAATGCCATTAACCAAAATCGCCTAGCCCATGCTTACCTCTTTTGCGGATCACGTGGAACCGGAAAAACAACGCTAGCACGCGTCTTCGCCAAAGCCCTTAACTGCCAAACACCAACCGTCGATCATGAACCTTGCAACCAATGCTCCACCTGCAAAGAAATTACCCACGGAAACTCCCTCGATGTCTTGGAAATCGACGGCGCCTCCCACCGTGGCATCGACGACATCAGACAAATTAATGAAACGGCCGGCTACGCTTCCTCATCAGGCAAATACAAGATCTATATCATCGACGAAGTGCACATGCTGACAAAAGAAGCCTTTAATGCCCTCTTAAAAACACTAGAAGAACCCCCACCCAAAGTAAAATTCTTCTTCGCCACGACAGAGCCCCATAAAGTCCTCCCCACCATTCTTAGCCGCTGCCAACGCTTTAATCTCAACCGCATTTCCTTAGAAAAAATCGTCGCAAAGCTGCAAAGCATCGCCCAAGATCTCAACGTCACCGCCACCGAAGAGGCTTTAAGAATCATTGCTCAAAGAGCCGACGGAGGTTTACGCGATGCCGAATCTTTATTCGATCAGATCCTGGCTTTTCACTCCAACGCTCTGACTGCCGAAGATGTCTCTGCTGCACTTGGATTAATGCCCCGCAATGTCCTTTTCGAATTGGACAAAGCCGGCAAAGAAGGCAACCTTGCTATCGCTTTTGAAATCGCTCACCAAGTATTTACTCAAGGCAAAGACTTTGTTCACTTTGTAGAAACGCTTATCGAACACTACCGTCATCTTCTATTGATTAAGCTCTCAGGAAAAAACGCTCCTTTTCTTATGCTCTCAGAAAACGACCGCGATCGCTATGAGGCTTCCGCTAGATTATACTCACAAGAACAGTGTTTGTTTATTCTTGATTTTCTCATTGAAGCGCAAAACCAAATTCGCTTCTCCCCTTCCAGTAAAATCGCCCTGGAAAATATCCTCTTGCGCATCCTTCGCAGCCATGCCCGCATTCCAATCGACTTTTTAGTGCGCCGCCTTACAGAACTTGAGCAAGTCATCAGCGGCAGCAGCCTTGCGACCGCTTCTTCCACGGCAGCCACACCCTTAGCAAAACCGCCTCTTGCTGAAACTTTGCCGCCTCAACCGCAACAGCCGCAGCCCATCCCTCAACCGCCCTTGCTACCTCCTCAGCCGCCCCAACCACAGCCGCCTCTTCCTCAGCCTCAACCTCCTGCGCCTCAGCCCCCCTTGCCGGAACCAATGCCGCCGCAACCTCAAACTCCGCCTCTACCCCCTGTCGTTTCGCAGCCAAAGACAGGTTCTTCCTCGCCCCAAAAAAAAACAGCAGCTTATTCTCCATCTTTGCCTCAAAACTCCATCAGCGTAGATCCTACGCCCACCCCCGCAGATCTTGGCAGAAAAGCTCCATCTCCAACATTTGAAAAGAGTTCTGCAAAGCATCATCGCTTTGACACTCTTGTCCAGTTTGCTTCTATAGAATTAGAAGGAACCTTAGAAAAAAAACAAGGCCTTAAACACTAGAGGAAAAATCATGGGTACCGGATTTTCTAAAAAGAAAAAACAAGCCAGAATGCTCCAAGATCAACTTGTGCAGATGCAAAGCCAAATGCGCGAAAGTGAAGTCACAGGAATTGCAGGAAATGGTCTAGTCACCATTACCCTAACAGGCGAACAAGAGTTAAAGCAGATAAAAATTAAACCTGAGTGCGTCGACCCTGAAGATGTCGAAGGCCTTGAAGATCTTATTAAAGCAGCTTACGCCGACGCCCATAAAAAAATTCAAACACAAAATCCCCTTCCAACCATCCCTGGAATGCCAAACCTCAGCAGCTTGGGTTTATAAGATGATTTAGCCTCGATTTGGAATTGGCAAGAATTTCCTTTTTTACTATAAGACCTAATTTTGGAAATGCAAGCTATTCAATCGAGGCATTAAGAAATGCGTGTTGGCGTTGTCGGAATCAATCACAAATTAGCCGATTTGCAATTGCGTGAGCTTTTAGCAAAGGTCTGCCAAAGGCGCTTCGGACAAGGCCAATCCATTCATCATGATCAAACATTCATCCTTCTTTCCACCTGCAATCGCACTGAGGTCTATTTTTACTCCGACGACTTATCAGCCACTCATATTTACCTATTGAATATTCTGCGCCAGGAAGTTCAAGAAGAATTCGACCAAAAACTCTATTCTTACTTTGGGCAAGATTGCTTTCTGCATCTTTCGCGCGTCACGACAGGATTGGATAGCGCTATCGTTGCTGAAACTGAAATCCAAGGACAAGTAAAAGCCGCTTATGAAACGGCAACAAAGTGTACGAAGCTTCCTTTTGAATTGCATTATCTCTTTCAAAAATCGCTTCAGATTGGCAAAAGAGCGCGTTCTACGCTCAATATGGAAAAAAGAATGCCCGGCTTAGAACACGCTCTTCTTAACATCGGAACTCACTTTTTCAATTGTACCAAAAAAGCAAAAATTCTCTTTGTCGGAGCCTCCGATATCAATTACAAAATCCTATGCTTCTTTAAAGAAAAAGAGATCCATAACATCACTTTATGCAATCGCTCCGCCAAGCCCATCGAATCCATCGCATCAACCCATCAGCTCCAGATTTTAGATTGGAGAAGCATCTCCACTTGGCACGATTATGACTGGATCATTTTTGGAACGAAATCTCCGGACTTTCTTCTTTCCAAAAACGACCTTCCCCACGAATTTATGAGCCATAAGCTCGTCATCGATTTATGCGTCCCCCGCAATGTTGACCCCCACATCGGACGTCATCCACACATTACCTTGTTAAATATCGATCAAATCAATCGAACGCTCAAAATCCGCAAGCAACGAATGAATCAGACTTTGATTCAAGCTGAAAACATAGTTGCAAATGCATCCAAAAGACACATCGACATCTTTCAGGAAAAAGAGAAAAATCGCTTACGCATCCTCGCTGTTGGGGCTTGAAGTCATTTTTGGTTTCTTTTCTATCAGTGTCTAAAATATGTGTGCTTTATTTTGGAGTGTCATATGATTCCAGGTCTTAGTGGAGCACTTAATGCCCAATCGATGCTAGAGCCAATGACGCCAAGGAAGTATATTCCTAAAGTAGGAGTGTTTACGCGTCACATTCAATGGCTTAGGAAAGAAAATCATAAATATCCTTACTTTATTAAAATGCTAAGTATCTGCGAAGCCGGTTTGCTTAGCGCTACTGTTATTGGCATTCCTTTAGTGTTGAAAGGAGTATCAATACACAAACACTTAGACCAAGAAGCTCAATTCTATCAATGGGCAGCCACGTTAAAACCACCAGCTATCAACAGTGTTCCGCATAAAACAGATACAGAGACTTATAACCACATCTCATATTATGTCATCCATCAAGATGCTATCTGGCATAAATCTCGCTGGAATGAAAAAGCAGAATGGCAACCCATGTTTTTTGACGGTTTTCCAGAAAGAACCCCTAAAAAACTGCGTGACGATGGCGCCAATTTTTTTGTCATCGACGATATCGGCGAAGGCCATTACAAAAAAGTTGTAAAAGAAGAAAGAAAAGATGGTCAATACATCTATTGCGACAAAAGCGCAAAAAATAGCGGCTGGAAAAAAAAGCGTTTTACTCTCCCTTTTCTAAAATATTTATTACCAAACAATAAAAGATTGCGCTTCGATAACGATGCTATAATCGTCTGCTCGCATCGAGGTCTCTTTAATAATGGCTATCAAGATGCTGCAGGTAACACTCATCACGACCCTTCCGTCACAAATTTTTTAGAATTTAAACCAAAAAGCAAAGAAATTAAACTTCACGATCCTTGGTCGCCACCTTTTGTCGACATCACCATTCCCCTTCCGGAGACATCAAAAAGCTCTTTTGAAGTCATCAATATGGATGGTAGCTGCTCAACGGTCATCGCTGTTGGATATTTGGTAGAGCCTAATCCAAATGAATCAGGCGTAAAAAAAACTCTTCAAGTTAACACCATTTTTTCCGATATCGATACTACAATGAATCCTGTTTACAATTATGGCTACTTAAACCAAAGCCCCAATCCTAAACAGCGCAAGCTGCCGATGCCGGGCTGGCAAACTCACGCCCTTCCCGATGGCGTCAGAATCACAAAGAAAGTAGAGATTGCACAATCGGGTCAAGGCAACCATTCTCGACAGCTATGCATCGAAGGTTGTGACGCAGAAGGCCATCGCGGATATTTTTACAAACTGCGTATCGATAATCCAACATGGCATTTTTTAAGAGATGATCACGCAATTGAAGAAAACGCCTATCTCAAAAACAATATAACTGATGATAAAGCGATCTTTGACACTACCGTCCACGATTTCAACGAAAAATCTACAGAAAAAGCACCATTAAATAGAAAAAAAACCTTTTTATCAAACTTCGGTAAAAACTCCCTTGATGCAACTTTGCACATAGAAGAGGCCAAATTGCATCTATACACACGCAAATGCCGTTTGCTTAACTTCCTTGGCCTCAAAACTCCTCAGTATGACCTCGTGGCGCCTTCCGAACCCATCCATGATGAAACCACAAACCTCCGCATGCAACAGATTTTCAAAGGAAAAAAAGTCATCCAAGTTAAAATTAACGAAAGCTCAAACACCGTTCACATCAGCGCCAAAGGCTTCTCTTTCACATTTGTAAGGTAGCGAAAATCCAGAATGAAGGCAGGAAGCCAGTAGTCAGTAGTCAGTAGTCAGTAGAACGGCAGGAATTCAGAATCCAGAAGCCAGAATTCAGAATGAAGGCAGGAAGTCAGTAGGAAGTTAGAATACCTTTTTCCCCGTAGGGGAAGACGCAGGTAGCCTCGGGTTTCAACCCGAGGTGTATCGTAAAAGGGCATTGCGCCCCGTTAGGGTCGCAAGGAAATTAGTCGAAACGAGTATTTTTTACTCAACGTCTATCTTGCGGCTCTAACGAGACGCATGATTTTTTAAACATCACCCTCGGGTTGAAAACCCGAGGCTACCTACGTCTTCCCCTACGGGGAAAAGAGGAATATTCTGAGTTGTGAATTTCCTACTGACTACCGACTACTGGCTACCGACTACCTGCCTCCATTCTGGATTCTGAATTCCTGCCGTTCTACTGACTACCGACTACTGGCTACCGACTACCTGTCTTCATTCTGGATTCTGGATTCTGAATTCTGAATTCTGGCTTCTGCCTTCTGCCTTCTGCCTTCTGCCTTCTGCCCCTATTCCACCGTTACTGACTTGGCAAGATTGCGGGGCTGGTCGATGTCGGCGCCGCGCTCTTTGGCGATGTAATAGGCAAGAAGCTGCGTGACCACGGTGGAAGGAATGACAGCGAGCTCGTCGATAACTTGCGGGATTTCAATGATGTCGTCAGCAATGCCTTCAGGCATTTTTTCGCCCTCTTCGATGATGGCGATGACTTTGCCACTACGGGCTTTGATTTCCATTAAGTTGCTTAGCATCTTATCGAAAGTCATTTTATTGGCACATAAGGCTATGGTGGGACACTCTTCATTAATCAGCGCAATAGGACCATGCTTCATTTCCCCTGCCGGATAGCCATTGGCATTAATATATGCGATTTCTTTGAGCTTAAGCGCTCCTTCAAGGCTTGTTGGATACATATAGCGCCGGCCTAAAAAGAAGAAATTCTGATAATGCGCGTATTTTTTTGCGATCTTCTGAATGTGGGCAACATTATCCAAGATATGCTGCACTTGATTAGGAAGCTTTTGAAGAGCTTGTATGAACTCGACACCTTCTTGCTTGTTCATATGCCGTATTCTCCCCATTAAAAGCGCAAAAAGAGATAATACGACAATTTGACTCGTAAATGCTTTTGTTGAACAAACTCCAATCTCAGGCCCGGCACGCAAAAAAAGCGTGGAATCGGCTTCTCGAGCCAGGGTCGAACCATGCACATTGCAAATGCCCATGATTTTAGCCCCTTTAGCTTTCAGTTCTCTTACTGCAGCGATGGTATCCGCTGTCTCTCCCGATTGGCTAATAGCTATCACAAAAGTACCGGGAGGAACGATAGGGTTTTTATAACGAAACTCCGAAGAAATTTCTACCTGAACCGGAATGCGCACTTTGTCTTCAATGAGGTATGATGCCACATAGCCTGCATGCCAGGAAGTGCCGCAAGCTAAGATTAAAATTCTCTGCACAGCAAGCAACTCATACACATCAAATCTTATCTCTTCAAACGTCGCCGTTCCATATTGTTCAATATACCGCGACAACAGAGCATTGCGGATAGTTTGCGGCTGTTCAAAGATTTCCTTCAGCGTGTAATGTTCATAGTTTCCCTTAGAAATATCTTCTGATTCAAAAGTCAGTTGTTCTGTTTTTTTATCGACCTGCTCCATGGCTAAATCAAAGACTTCTAATTTGCCGGCTTTGACGACGGCAATCTCTGCATTGGCAAGAAAAGCCACTTCTCTAGTATGTGCCGCAAATGCATTTGAGTCTGATGAAATAAACGCTTCTTTTGAACCAATGCCAATCACTAAAGGAGCTTCGTGGGCCACTGCAATAATTTGATCGGGATAATCGCGGTGAATCAATGCTATAGCATAAGATCCCTGCAGTAATGGAACGGCTTTCTGAACGGCTCTGAGGATATCCCCCTCATATAAAGAGGAGATAAGATGAGCGATGACTTCAGTATCGGTATCTGAAACAAAAGTGACCCCCTTTTCTTTAAGCTGCTTTCTCAAAAATTCATGATTTTCGACAATGCCGTTATGCACTAAAGCAATGGAATAATCTGTATCAAAGTGGGGATGAGCGTTGACCTTTGATGGTTTGCCATGGGTTGCCCAGCGCGTTTGTGCTATCGCTGCGTCGAGTTCCATGCCCGATTTCGTGACTTCACTTTCAAGCACGCTGACTTTGCCAACTTCTTTGCAATAGCTGATTTTGCCATTCATTACTCCAGCTATCCCGGCAGAGTCATATCCTCGATATTCCAACTTCTTCAACATATTGAGGACTGTTTTAACAGAATTTCGAGGCCCTACATAACCGCTTATTCCACACATAATTTTATTCCACTTTAGGCAAATTTAAACTCCAATCTCTTGCTTGATAGCTTGCGCGACCGCAGAGGCAAGCTGAAGAACCTGTTTTTGTTTGGGTCCCTCTACCATCACTCTGCAAATGTCTTCTGTCCCCGAATAACGCACTAAGATGCGCCCTGTATCACCCAAAGTTTTTTCTACGCTTTCAACAATAGATCTCACCTGTAGCAATGTTTCCAAGGGCGGCTTTGAAGAAACTTTGACGTTAACACAGGCTTGAGGATAGCGCTTGATAATCGTTGCAAGATCAGAGAGCTTTGAATCGGTTTCAATCATAATCCTCAATACCTGCAGCGCAGAGACTAATCCATCCCCTGTGGTATTGTGATCTAAGAAAATAAGATGCCCGCTTTGCTCGCCTCCCAAATTGGCCTCCTGCTCAAGCATAGATTGGATCACATAGCGATCCCCTACTTGGCATTTGACAACTTCGATGCCGAGCTCCTCCATCGCCTTGATGAAACCGAAATTGCTCATCACAGTGGCTACAACTTTATTATTGCGAAGCAAGCCTTGCTTTTTCATATCCCGAGCGCAAATAGCTAAGATGGTGTCGCCATCGACAATCTGTGCATTCTCATCGACCATGATGACTCTGTCTGCGTCACCATCAAGGGCGATTCCAATGTCAGCGCGTCGGTCAATTACAGCCTTTTGAATAGTCTCTGGATGTAGAGCTCCACAGCCTTCATTGATATTCAAACCGTTGGGATTGTTGCCATAAACAAAGACCTCAGCATCGAGTTCGCGAAAAATAAGAGGAGCCACTTTATAACCGGCACCATTGGCGCAATCGAGGACAATTTTAAGATTTTGCAGAGACAATTTTCGTGGAAATGTCGCTTTGGCAAATTCGATATAACGACCATCGGCATCGATGATTTTAGTGTTTTTGCCTATATCATAGTCTGCTGGAAGGCTGTCTTCGAAGTCATTTTTTTGAACCAATGCTTCCATCTCTCGCTCCCAAGAATCGGGCAGCTTAAATCCCTCCGATGAAAAGAATTTGATCCCATTGTCATAATAAGGATTGTGTGAGGCTGAGATAACGACACCGGCATCTGCGCGGTAAGCGCGGGTAATGAAAGCAACCCCGGGTGTTGGCAAAGGACCTACCATTAAGGTGTCGACGCCCATGGAGCATAACCCTGCGATCAAGGCATTCTCAAACATATAGCAAGAAAGACGCGTATCTTTACCAATGACGACACGATGCTTTCCTAATCTCGTGCGAAAAATTTTGCCAGCAGCCCTTCCTAGAGCCAAAGCTGTTTCAACAGCCATAGGAGATACGTTTGCTCGTCCTCGAACCCCATCTGTTCCAAAAATCCTTTTTCCTTCTTTCTCCGCCATTGGCTATCTCTAAAGTTTTAAATTAAATGAACGTTACCAGAAAATTTATCTGGGATTTTGGGTATGTGCCTACAACGTATCTTCACTAGTGGCAAGTTGTTTAAATTATCTGAAATTGAACGTGTAAATCAAGATAAAAAACGATAACAACACAAAATGCGGATGCTTTATGAGAGAGAATATACAAAATCAACTTACTCTAAAGTTATTATAGCGTAGTTTTCTTAAGAAAACCAAGAAAATTTCTTCAAAAGATTCTTGGCTCCCGCCACTGTTATTTTCATACATTCCCGCATGGTTAAAGAAGCAAGACTTGGCAAATGGTCTAAGTAGATGAGACTTTCATCCGTGAGTTTAATGCAATTGTTTAATGAAAGCGTTTTGAGACACTTGAGGGAAATGAGAGAAGCAACCCCTTGATCAGTAATTTGACATCCCTGTAATGAAAGATGTCGTATCTGCCTGATTTTTGAAACGTAATTTATTAAACTCTTATCAGTAATTTTTGGAGCATAATCTAAGTTAAGCGATAGGAGTTTTTTCAGCTTTACGAGAAAAGCTAAACCGTCATCAGAAACATTAGAAAATGCATAAAGCTTGAGAGACTCAAGCTGAGCAAGTTCTCCAAGAACATTTGTATCTGTATTCAATATGTTGCTACAACAGTTTAATGTAAGTGATTTTAGCTTCTTGTGCTTTGCGATAGAAGCTAAACCAACTCCTGTAATATTAGCGCTGCCTAATGAAAAATGTTCTAGATGCTGCAATGGCTCCAAGGCAATAACACCTTCATCGGTAACAGGAAAGCATTCATCCAATGCAATATGCCGAAGATGTGTGTGTTTAGCTAAAGATTTAAGGCTCTCATCATTGATATTATGACCAAATAAAATGTAGCGAAGATTTGTATGTTTTTCCAAAAGCTTTAAATCATCCCCTAGAATATTTGGGCACTTATTTAAAGAAAGATATCGCAGATTTTCCAACTCTCCTATGTGAACCAATCCTTCCTTGGTTATATCCTCACAGCCCTCTAAGGCAATATGTTGGAGTCCTTTTTGTTTGCCAAGAGAAGCTAATCCTTGATTATTAATCTTTGAACATCGGTTTAAAGAAATGTGCTCAAGTTGCTTGAACTTTTCTAAGTGAACTAATCCTTCATGTGTAATCTGACACTCATCCAATGAAAGAAAGACAAGTTGAGGTGCAAAAACACTAAGTTTTTCCAAATCAGAGTCATTCACATAACTGCCATTTAGGGAAAGATGTCGCAGTAGCTTCAGTTCTTTAAAAAAATTCCAATTAATATTTTCAATTTTGCTTCCATCCAATGAAAGCTTCTGTAGGTTTGTAAGCACCCTCAAGGAAGGCAAACACTCATTAGATAACTTACAATGTAATACCAATGATCTAAGATTCTTTAACTTTTGTAAAAAAGCCAAGTTTCTCACACTCGGAAACAGGTCAATATTTGTCAGCGAAAAATGCTCAAGATTTGGCAACTCCTCAAAAAACGATAAGTCATCCATACCGCTATTATTCAATGATAACGAACTGATTTGCTTGTTCTGTGAAAAGGAGTTAAACCCCTCTTTTTTAATATGAGAATTATCTAAGTGAAGCAATTCCACATGTTTGTGATCTTTAAAAAGAGCTAACCCAACACTGTCGATGCCATTTAAAGAGAGTTTTTTTAAATTAGGACATCGGTTTGCCACTTTTTGCAAGTCTTGATAAGAAACCTTATCGTCTAAGATAAATTCTTCAAGGTTTTCGCCGGCTTTACAGCATAAAGCAATGAAGGTAGCATAGGGCAAATGCTTCGCAAATTTTTGTAAAAAAATGGCGATTAATTTTGGGTCATTCCAGCTTTTTGAGACTTGCAGCAAGCTTTGAAAATCCCTGCGGGATAAATCTTCGATGATGATTTTTAAAATATCTATTGGAATCGCGCCGATTGCAAAAGCACTTTGTGGATGAGTGTCTTTACCTTTTGATATAGCAATGCGGCACATGTTGCTTATAGCAGCAATTTTTGTTTGAGTTGCTGAGTTTAAAACTTTTACTTGGGCTATCTTTTCTAAGAAGCAAAGAACCTGATTCACTTCCGCCTTCGTCAAATAAGAAACAAATTCATCATGAGTGTTTATCGAGTCAAATAGTGTTTGGATTTTTTCTATCAAAACATCTTTTTTCGTCGAATTGACATCGGATTGCTGGGCATTTGTCAAAAACTCTTGGTATTCTGTGATTTTAGCATAAATCGACTTGGAATAGACGTTCATTTTACCTGCTCACCATCGAAAATTAATTTAGGATTCTTCTTCTTTAGACTCATTACAGCTTCTGATGTTATGCTCTCACAACTCCACATCTTTAACAGGTTAAGATAGGGAAGTTCTGCTATAGAGATGAGGCTGTTGTCACTAAGCTTAACACATCGGCCTAAGTTAAGAATTTTAAGACTCTTAAGTGATGTAAGAGAAGCGGTTCCTTCGTCTGTAATATCTCTAGATCCACTCAATCCAAGATAGCGCAGTTGTTTGAGTTTTGCCACATAGGTTCTTAAACTTTTATCGGTAAAATTACCGACGCTCTCTAAGTCCAACCATAGCAGCTTTTCAAGCTTTACTAGAAAAGCCAAACCTTCATTAGAAATTTGAGGAAATGCATATAACTCAAGGGATTCAAGTTGGCTAAGGCCGCCAAGAACTTGCAAATCCCCATTTGTGATGTTTTTCCCGCAATATAATACAAGCGATTTAAGATTCTTATGATTTGCAAAAGAAACTAAACTAGCACCTGTTAGATTGTCGCAGCTTAAGACAAAATGTTCTAAATGCTCTAGCTTTTCCAATGCCGTAACGCCTGCATCTGTAACTTCTACACACTTTTGTAATTCAATGCGTTGAAGATGCGTATGTTTAACTAAGGACTTAATGCTCTCATCATTGATATTGCTGTTAAAAAGTGAAATGTGTCGAAGATTTGTATGTTTTTCCAAGGCTCTTAAGGCATCGCCCTCTATACCATTGCAAAGTTTTAGTGAAAGATAGCGAAGGTCTTCCAGCTTAGCTAAGTGATTCAAACCTTCTTTGGTAATATCATCACACCTATCCAAGGCAATATGTTGGAGTCCTTTATGTTTCGCAAGAGATGCCAATCCTTCATTATCAATCGTTGTACACCCATTTAATGAAATATGTTGCAGCTGCTCAAGTTTTTCTAAGTGAAACACTCCTTGATTTGTAATCTTACATTCATCTAAGCAAAGAGTCGTTAACTGAGGGATAAGAAGCACAAGTTTTCCCAAATCTTCATCATCCAAACCGCAACCGCCTAGTGCAAGATGTTGCAGCTGATTAAGTTCTTTTAAAAAGTTCCAATCAGCATCTCTTATTTGACAGCCATTCAACGATAGAGTCTGAAGTGCTGTAAGCCTCGATAAAGAAAGCAAGCTCTTGCTAGATAAATTACAGCAATGCACTGATAAAGACTTAAGGCTTTTTATTTTCCCTAAAGAAATAAAAGCACTATCCCAATTTACCTCTTGAATATTTGTCAGCAAAAAATTCTCAAGCTTGGGCAAATCTGTAAGCAATAATAAGTCATCACCCACTGATTTTGAGGTAAAACCTCCGCTAATATTCCCTTTATTAATCAATGATAGTGAGCTAATTTGCTTATTTCTCTGCAGGAAAGATCTAAATTCTTCCTCAGTAATGTTGGCATTATCTAAATGAACCGATTCCATATCTTGATGACCTGCAAAAAGAGCTAAGCCCCTGCCGTCAAGGCTACTTAAACGAATTTTTTTTAGATTAGGACACGCAGCAGCCACTTTTTGCAAATCTTCATAACAGAGCTCATCTTCTAGAATGAGTTCTTCAAGATTTTCGCCGGCTCTACAACATAAAGCTACAAGGTTGACGATAGGTAAATACTTGGCAAATTTTTGTAAAAAAATTGCGATTAATTTTGGGTCATTCCAGCTTTTTGAAACTCTTAAAAAGTTTAGAAAATCCTTAAATGCTAAATTTTCACAAATAACTTTTAAAATGTCTCTTGGTATATTTGGCGCAAAGTCTTTTTTGGGCTGAAAGTCTTCCTTTGCTACAGCAATGTGACACATCTCGCTTATGGCAGCGATTTTTGATTGAGTTGCCGAGTTCAGATCTTTGACTTTCGCAATGATATCTAAGGAACAAATGACACGATCTACTTCGGCCTTTGTCAAAGAAGAGACAAACTCCTTTTGAGAGTTTATAGAACCAAATAGCTCTTGTATTCTTTTTATTAATTCACTTTTATCGGACCCAGGGGCTTGGTCTGCGTTTGTAAAAAAATCGCGATATTCTGTGATTTTAGCATAGATCGACTTAAAACTAATACCCATACAATCATTAATTGCCCAAATGCCAATTTTTGAATCACGTTCAGTATAAATTGCCCCTTTATTTATAGGGTTAAATGAAAAAAAACAACCATTTTATGGCTTGTTACTCAAGAAAACACGACACCTCCTAAGCCAATGCGATACCCCTCATCTCTCTCTACCCTTGACTTTTTCGCATAATCCTGGTTGAATTTGAGTTCGAATCCCATAGAAACGGCAATTAGCAGCAGGAGTGGCAACTTTATTGTGCAGCCTAAGACTTATTTCGCAACGGAACATGACATTGATTCTTCATTGATTGATAATGATGCCCTGTATGTTATCAACAAGCTTAAAGCTGGTGGCTTTACCGCATACCTTGTGGGTGGCAGCGTCCGCGACCTCCTTATAAAAAAAGTCCCCAAAGACTACGATATCTCCACCTCTGCCCAGCCTGAAGAAATTAAACGCCTATTTCAACGTCAGTGCCTTCTGATCGGCCGCCGCTTCCGCCTTGCCCACATCCGCTTTGGACATAAAGTAATCGAAGTGGCCACTTTTCGCTCAGGCGAAAATGAAAGTGATTTAATCGTTCAAGACAATATATGGGGAACTCCGGAAGAAGATGTTTTACGACGCGACTTCACCATCAACGGTCTCTTCTATGACCCTACGACGCATTCTGTAATCGATTACGTCGGCGGATGGAATGACATAAAAAAACACGTTCTTAGAACCATCGGCGACCCCGAAATTCGTTTTAAACAAGACCCCGTGCGCATGATCCGCCTTCTCAAGTTTCGTGCCAGATTCGGCTTTGAAATCAATCCTCCCTGCCGAAAAGCCTTGCTATTGTGCAAAGAGGAAATAATAAAAAGCTCTCCAGCACGCATTCTCGAAGAAATTTTCCGCATGCTTGAATCAGGGGCTTCAACTCCATTTTTTCATCTGATGAAAGAAGCCGGTTTGCTGCAACACATTTTTCCCGAACTTACCAATTCCCTCATGGCACCGGAAGGAAAATGGATCTACCACTATCTCTCAGTGGCAGATAGGCTGAACCTAAAAAATCTAAAAATGCCCTTAGATAGAGCCTTGTTGACGTCATGCCTTCTTTTTCCAATATTAGAAAAAGAAATGAAGGAGCATTATCTGCAAAAAAATCACATTCCTCACCTAGGGGAAGTGATGATGCTTACTACCTCTGTCCTTAAAAATATACTCACTTCATCGTTTTCCCATTTTCCCAGACGCATCAGCTCTATGATGGCCTTTATTTTAGTAAATCAATATCGATTGACGCCTCCTTCAGGGAGAAAACAACCGCGTCCCAAGTTATTTCGCAACAAAGAATTCGCCCTGGCTCTGCAGTTCCTTAAAATACGCGCTATGGTCGACAAAAACTTAGTAGATACCTACACCGCATGGAGAGAGTTCTACAGACAGCATGAAAGGCATGGAGACCGCAAAATCCATCATCATCAAACTTCCGAACCTCATCATAAGGAAAGAAATCACGAAGATAAGCAAAGTCATGCGTCCCGAAACTGAAGTTTTAGAAAGTCCTTCTGGCCTGACGATCTACCATAAAGGGCCTTCTTTAGGCCTGGGTCCTTTGCCTTCTATATTTTACTTTGCCGCAACCGGCCGCGAAAGTCTAGATCTCAATCCCTTTAATGAACTTGTCCTCTTTTTAGAAAACGACCCTATTCACATTTTTTCCTTTACAATTCCCGGCCACGGTCAAGATCTTACTCCAAGCGAGGTCATGAGTTTTTGGGCCGATGAGATGGCTCACGACCGCAATCCTATAGACGAATTTTTGCAACAAAGTCTGAGCAGCATTGAATATCTTATCGAGAAGGAATACTCCGATCCCAATCGATTAGCTACGGCAGGACTTTCGCGCGGAGGTTTTCTAGCAACCCATCTTGCTGCCTGTGATCCCCGTCTTCGCATCATCCTAGGGTTTGCTCCCATCACTCAGCTTGCCGCATTAGGCGAGTTTAAAGAGCTAAATCATCACATGGTCTCGTCGCTCTCTTTAACGAGCATAAAAGATAAGCTTATCGATAAAAAACTGCGTTATTACATTGGCAATCGCGACCTCAAAGTAGGTACGCAAGAATGCTTTCAATTTGTTCACGATCTTACGGAAACTGCTTATGCCAAAGGATTTCGCTCTCCTCAAGCAGAATTGATCATCACCCCATCCATAGGCCATAAAGGCCATGGAACTCCGCTATCAAGCTTTCACGATGGAGCGGAGTGGTTGCGAAAACAGTTAGAAAACAAACATTGAATTTTTTAATTCTCTTAGAGTTTGTTTCAGCTATCTTTAGATTGTTCGCCCCTGCATTTTAATCGCATGTTATATAATATATATAATTTACTTGAATTTTAACACGATTACATTTATAATTAAGTCTTCTTATTTAATAAATTAAAATAAATGTCATCTATAATTAATTATTCGAACTTAACTGAATTTGAATCTCTGGGAAGAATGGCAGGAACACCAGCCTATTTACCTGGAATTGGTAAGGAATTGACTTATAGCAGAAACTATCAGCCTTTTCGAACTCATGGCAACCGACAAAAAATCTCGGAAATAGCAAATATTCGCATACAAGATTGTAAAGAGTTTGGAGAAAAATACAGCTTCACGCCTTTGCATCTTAGAGATGGCAGGCCCTTTGGAAGAGAGCCCACGACTGAACAAGGCGGTGGTTTTTTCCTTACAGTGAAAACGTTTGATAATGAAGATCAAAAACGATTTTTTAAATTGTTTTGCCTATGCACTCGGTACATTCGGCGCTGACCTAGAGAAGTTAGCCGGAGTAGATATGGAGAAAATACAGAATTCCGTAAACGATACAATAGATCACGTTGTAAATCAATATTTTACAAATGTTACCGAACCTGAAGACGGTGACCTTGCAATCTACAGTGTTTCCGGAGTCTTTTATACCCTTAAAGGTGTTCGTATTTCTGGTACAACTCACGCTGGAATTTATCGAAAAAGTGTTTCTAATTGGAATTCCCCTGAAGGTGGAACTATCGAGTCCAAGTGGGGATGGTTTAGAAACCCATATGTATTTCAGCACGACGTTTTTTTTGCTCCAGATTTTTACGGCGACACCGTAAAATTCTATCGCCTCAAGAAATTAAATTAAGAAAGCTCAAACCACTAGTTTTTTATTATCAAAGATTATATGATAGAATCCTAAATTTTGATGCACACCTCTAGAAATCAAAAAACCACGTGCATCGAAGTCTTGTTAGTAAGTTTTTTTGGCTTCGCTTTACAGCTTTAATCTAAAAAATTACCTTTGGCATTTAGGTGATCTTATGTCGATAAAATACTCTGTGGTAGTCCCTTTAAAAAATGAAGAAGAAAATATCACCGAGCTCATTCAAGAACTCGAACCTATCATGCATGCCTTTCCCTCTCCATGGGAGCTTATCTGCATCGATGATGGGTCCAACGATCAGACGCTCGCAATTTTAAAAAATCTTGCTCAAGAGAAGAAGTATCTGCGCGTCATCGTTTTTCCAAAGAATTTTGGGCAGTCCTGCGCCTTTGATGCCGGCTTCCGAGCTGCAAAAGGCGACTTTGTCATCACCCTCGACGGCGACCGTCAAAATGACCCTGCAGATATTCCTAATCTAATCTCTGCTATTGCCGATTGCGACCTTGTCTGCGGCCAACGCGTGAAACGAAAAGATCCCTGGTCGAAAAAAATCATCTCTTTTTTTGCCAATGCCATTCGCAGCCGCTTCTGCGAAGATGGAGTCCAAGATACGGGATGCTCCCTTAAAGTTTACCGCAGCTCTTGCTTGCGCCGCATCAAGATGTTCAAGGGGATGCATCGCTTTTTACCGGCCCTCTTTAAAATTGAAGGTTTCCGTATCAAAGAAATCCCTGTCAACCATCGCGAAAGAATGAAAGGAAAAACAAAATACAACTTCCTTAATCGCTCCTTTAATACAGTGGCAGATATGCTAGCGGTACGGTGGATGAAAAAAAGACATCTAAACTACACCATTGATGAAGAAATCCCATGAGCGAAAGTTGGCGCGAATTTCTCTACCCGCTAGGCTATATTGCGAGCCTGATGTTTTTTTCCAGAGTCTTAGTGCAATGGATCGCCAGCGAAGCCAAACAAAAAAGTATCGTTCCTCTATCTTTTTGGAAGCTCTCCTTAACAGGCAATATCTTATTGATGCTGCATTCCTTCATTCAAGTTCAATACCATATGTGCGTGGTGCAAGCTTGCAATGCCGTCATCTCCTGGCGCAATTTAAATCTCATGCAGCCAAAAGAAAACCAGATTAGCCTGCAAAAAGTCATTCTGCTTCTTGGCTTTGCCGTAATAGGATCTTCAACAGCTTTTGCTTTGCAATCATATCTTTTGAATCAAACGCATGAATGGTTCCGCATTCCCACGACAACATGGCTCTCTCAACCATCCACTATCAACCCCTTATGGCATTGGTTTGGCTTTGCCGGCATCATCTTATTTGCAAGCCGCTTTTGGGTGCAATGGTGGGGTGCTGAGCGGCATAAAACAAGCTATTTAGGGCTCTCATTTTGGTGGGTGGCTCTCATCGGCGACATCATGTGCCTCATTTATTTCATCCGCATTGCCGACCCTGCCAATATTCTTGGATACCTTTTTGGCCTTGTCCCCTATATGAGAAATCTGATCCTCATCCGCAGAGCCGAAAAAAGCAAGAGCGTCGAAGGAAAAACATGAAAAATCAAAATCTTTTTGTTTTTGCCGGCGAACCGAGCGGTGACTTACATGGCGCCAACTTGTTAAAAGCTCTTCGCAAGCAGCTGCCGATGCTGGAAATCTCAGGCGTTGGCGGCAAAGATATGCGCGCAGAAGGCATCCACAGCGTCTTGCATATGGAAGACTTCGAAGTGATGGGATTTACCGATGTGCTGCTTTCTTTTCCTAAGCTGTTCAAGCAGTTCTATCACATCCGCGATCATATCCTCGCGCAGCAGCCTGCAGGTGTGATTCTGATCGATTATCCAGGTTTTAATCTGCGCCTGAGTGCTGCTTTGCGCAAAAAAGGATATCAAGGAAAACTCATTCAATACATCTCCCCTACCGTATGGGCTTGGGGCAAACATCGCATCGACCAGATGGCTGCCAACCTAGACCTGCTTTTGCTCATCTATCCTTTTGAAAAAGCTTACTTTGCCGGCTCCTTATTGAATGCACAATACGTCGGCCATCCCTTAGGCGAAATCCTCCAAAAGCACTCTTATCATCCCACTTGGAAAGAAACCGTCGGCATTCCAACATCTGCAGACCTCATCGCTATCTTTCCAGGCAGCCGTAAAAGTGAAATCAGAAGGCATCTTCCCCTAATGATGCAAAGTGCCCAAATGCTTAAAAACCGGCACCCCAACTTGCGCTTTGCCGTTTCCTGTGCTCAAGACAGCGTGGCTTCGATTTTGCAACAAGAGATCCAACGCACATCTCTGCGTCTGCAAGAAGATGTTTTTTTAGTTCCAAAGTCTTTTTCTTATGAGCTCATGCGCGATAGCCATACTGCCATGGCAAAATCAGGCACTGTGACCTTAGAACTTGCCCTTCACAATCGTCCAACGGCTGTTATCTACAACCTTTCTTGCTTAAATCGCTTATTTGCTAAATACTTTTTAAAATTGAATCTGCCTTACTATTGCATCGTCAACATTCTGGCGGGCAAGCAAGTTTACCCCGAGCTTATCGCTCAGGGCCTTTCCTCGCAAAATCTCTTCACTCAAATGTCGCATTTGTATGCGGGCGATGAAAGAATGGCTTGCATGGAGGGGTGCAAGCAAATGCAAGCGATTCTTCAAAAGCAGAATGCAAGCGATAGCGCTGCAATCCTGATTAAGGATCTCCTATCATGCTAAAGCACTTGTGCTATCGTTTGAAACAACGCTGGATTCCTTACTGCGTTGCTAAAGCCGGCAAGCTCGCTATACGCCTGCTTTTTTCTACCTGCCGGGTCCAAATTGAAGGCTTAGATGTTTTAGTGGAAACTGTCTTTCAGCAAAAATGCATCATCATGAGCTGGCATAACCGCCTGATTCTCCTTGCCGAAATATTAAGCAAATATGCCCCTCAATTTATCTACGCAGCCTTAGTTAGCAACAGCCGCGATGGCGAACTCATTGCTGTCATCGCAAATAGCTATAAAAATGGCAAAGCCATCCGCGTGGCACATAACGCCAAATACCAAGCTCTGCAAGATCTTTTGAAGCATATAAAAAATCACGATGATGTCGTTGTCATCACTCCCGATGGACCTAAGGGGCCTCCCTATCAAGTCAAACCAGGTGTCTCCCTGGCCGCAAAAGCCACCGATGCCTATGTCATTCCTATGAGCTGGACTGCATCCAGCTACTGGCAGCTAAAAACATGGGATAAACTGATGATCCCCAAGCCCTTCTCGACCATTTCGGTGGTTTTTGGCAAACCGGTCGTTTTTTCCAAAAACCAAAGTTTCAGCTATGAAGAAGAGAGCCTCATTCTTCAAAAGGCCCTCCTTGCCAGCGACCAGAAGGCTTCCTCTTCGCTATCCCTATCATAAATATTTCTTATAAATGCGCCACAGAGGGACAGAGACACCGAGAAGAGAAATTTTCCGTTTTATTGCTATATTAAATATTGACTTTCTTCTCTACCAGTATGTACCATCCAGTTTTTTGCTATACCACATAGGCATAAAACCACAGAGAGCATTCCTTCGTGAAGCGAGTGTCATCTTCTTCTCTCTGTGGTTGAAATTTTGCACGAACGAATTATTTACTTTTTCGGGAGAACTCAATGACTACAGAACAGATGCAAATTCTCAAAGATCTCAAAGGTCTTTATGAACAAAATAAAGAACAAGCTCTCAAAGATTACTTCACTTTTTTGCGCTTTCAAAGCATCAGCGCCGAATCAGACTACCAATCGCAAGTGTCAGCTTGTGCTAATTGGCTCCACAATTACCTTAAAGAGGCTGGCTTAGATACAGAACTTTGGACGACAAACCGCCATCCTGTCATCTTTGCCTCTTATCTTAAAGCCGGACCAAACAAACCCACCTTGCTTATTTACAATCATTATGACGTTCAGCCTGTCGATCCCCTCGCTGAATGGACATCTCCGCCTTTTGAACCTACTATCCGCGATGGACAAGTTTTTGCAAGAGGGGCTCAAGATAATAAAGGACAATGCTTCTATGTGGTTCAAGTGCTTAAAACACTGCTAAAAGCTCACAAAAGTCTTCCGATCAACATCAAGTTGGTTATTGAAGGTGAAGAAGAATGCGGCAGCTTTGGGCTTTCTGAAATCCTCACAAGCAAAAAGGAGCAGCTAAAAGCAGACTACCTTGCCATCGTTGATGTGGGTCTTCCTAACAGCACAACTCCTGCTGTCACTTTAGGGGTGCGAGGCATCGTTACCATGGACGTGACCTTAGAGGGATCAAGAACAGATCTACACTCAGGCACTCATGGCGGAGTTGTTTACAATCCCATTCATGCTCTTGTTGAAATCTTGTCAAAATTGCGCGACTCCACAGGAAGAATCACCGTGCCCCATTTTTACGACGATGTCACTGAATTAGACGAAAAGGAAAAATCTGCTCTTGCTTTCGCCTTTGATGAAAAAGAATACTACTCCCTCTTTAAAACCTCGCCATCAGGTGGAGAAAAAAAATACTCTCCTAATGAACGCGCTTGGGTACGCCCTACCATTGAAATTAACGGGGTCTCGGGCGGATATGCCGGCACAGGATTTAAAACCGTCATCCCAGCAAAGGCCCATGCCAAAGTCTCTTGCAGACTAGTTTCCAATCAAGATCCGCAAAAAATCGGCAAGCTCGTCGCTCAATTTATCGAAGCGCAGGCTCCAGAAGGTGTTAAAGTACACGTCCATGTCCATCCAGGGGGCGGCAGAGCAGTCCGTTCAAGCCCCTCTTCTCCTGTTGTCAGAGCTTTTGCCAAAGCTTATAGCGAGGTGTTTGCTGCCCCCTGCCAATTTATTTTCGAAGGTGGCTCTATCCCCATCGTTACTGAATTGGCCAAAACTAGCCAAAGCGATGTCGTCTTAGTTGGAATGGGACTCTCTAGCGATCAGATTCATGCGCCCAATGAACACTTCGGATTAGACCGCATCGAAAAAGGATTTCTGGTCTTGGGACAGACATTATTTCTGCTCGGTGAAGAAAAAAAGAGATAGCTGTTTTCAAAAGAAATGATCTTTTCACCGATTGCAGATAAATCATCCAATCGCATAGATTAAATTTTCAGCTTATCATTTTCTAAGGAGTAAAATAAAATGATTTCTATACTAACCAAAATTCAAAGAAATACTTTAGCAATTGCATTAAGCGGCGGTATATTATTTTTCCCTCATGCTTTCAGTGCAAACTCACCGGAAACAGCCCAACTCAAAGAAATCTCCAAAGGGTTTACCAATGTAGCTAAAGAAGCGATCCCTGCGGTGGTTTCCATCAAAGTAAAATTCCCCGGCAAGCAATCGCTATACTCTCAAGGCAATGGATTTGACGATTCTTATTCCGATTCCTTCAGCGACAACTTTTGGCAGCAATTCTTCGGGATGCCGCGTCAAGGGGGCCAGCAGCAAGAAAATGCACAGTATGGCCAAGCTTCCGGCGTCATCGTTTCTCCTGACGGCTATATCTTAACGAATAATCATGTCGTCAAAGACGCTACCGAGATCCTCATAACTCTTAACGACGGAAGGGAGTTTTCAGGAAAAGTTGCTGGAGAAGACAGTAACACCGACATCGCTGTGGTGAAAATCGATGCTCAAAATTTGCCATTTTTAAAACTTGGCAACTCCGATAACATAGATGTCGGCCAGTGGGTCATCGCCATCGGAAATCCCTTCGGTTTACAAGCAACAGTAACTAAAGGCATCGTCAGCGCCAAAGGCAGAAACAACCTCGACTTAGCCAGAATAGAGGATTTTATCCAAACGGATACTCCGATTAACCGCGGAAACTCCGGCGGCCCGCTCTTAGATCTTGATGGAGAAGTCATTGGCTTAAATACCGCTATCGTCAGCGGCAGCGGCGGCAGCGGCGGTTATGTCGGCATCGGCTTTGCTATCCCAAGCAACATCGCACAACGCATCATGGAACAGCTGATTAGCAAGGGAAAAGTATCCCGAGGCTTTATGGGGGTGATCCTGCAAACCATAGACTCAAACCTCGCTACTGCTTTTCATCTAAATAAAGCCGAAGGCGCTTTGGTTGCTGAAGTCACTCAAGGATCTCCTGCCGATAAAGCAGGCCTGAAACAAGGTGATATCATCTTAAAATATAACCATCAATTAGTAAGCAACATCACTTCCTTGCGCAACGCTGTCGCTCTAATGGAACCTGGCTCTAAGATGACGCTAGAAGTCATGCGCCAAGGCAAACCCGAAGAAATGATCGTTGACATCGGCCTTTATCCCGAACAAATAGCTTCGTCAGCAAAAACCGGCAAGCTCGGCTTTGAAGTTGAAAACATCACACCCGAATTAGCTAGCAGCTTAGGAGTAAACGGCCTAAAAGGTGTACTCGTCAGCCGAATCGAGCCTAATACCCCAGCTTCATTAGCAGGGATCAAAAAAGGATCTTTAATATTGGCTGTGAACCACAAAAACATCGGGACTGTCGATGAATTCCTTAACGCCTTAAAGCAAACAGAAAGCGGTAAACCCGTGCTCCTGCTCATCAAGCAAGGTGATGTTGTGCGCTTTGTTTCGTTTAAAGTGGAATAAATCGTCGGCAAGAAGCTTTTTGGATGCGGCAACGAGAAAGCCGCATCTAAATCATGCGAGTGAATTATGTTCATCATCGTTTCAACAGCCAGCCCAAGTCAAGAAACCTATTGGCAAGAGCGGTTGTTGCACCTCAAGGACTACATCACCTCTAAAGACGATACCATCATCGTCATTCATGAGGATTGGCCAGGCGGGGCAGGCAATGCTCTTGGCACTCTCTACGCCTATAAAAAGGGGCGTGATAAGGCTAAAGAGCTTTATGGCATTGACCTTTTAGCTGAGCAACTCCAAGGACAATCCATTGCAATTTATCATACCGCAGGGGTTGGCAGCCGGCTGTATCCTATCACTGCGAGTGAATGCAACAATAAGTCAGCAATCAAGCTTCCACAGCTGATAGGCCCAGCCAATGCAAAGGTGAGTTTAACGGTCCTAGAAGCTGTCATTATGCAAACAGCAAATCATTTCTGTTTGCCGGGTCGCCTTTCGGTGTTCTGGGGAGATCAAGTTTTCGTTCCTTCAGAAAATTTTAATAATACACTAAAAGCGCCGATCGACATCTTATCTATATTGGGCGATTTGCCGTCACAAGCAGAATGGAATAAAAGACACTTAGATCATTATGGCGCCATCTTGACTGATGCCAAAGAGCAGTTGCGATACTTTGGCAAAATCGATTTCGAAACTTTTCAGCGCAATCGCCAGAAAAAGGTTTTTTTAGCTAATAAAATGGGCGTAAGCCTAGGATGCTTTAGCTTCTCAGCAGCAATGACAGAAGCTTTTTTGCAGGAATTCGATCATGAACTTACACAAAAGTCAGCAAAGATGGATTCCGACCCCTGCTGGATGATGCCATTGACATTGGATGAGGAGACTTATTTTGAAATTATGAAAGGACAAAACGTTCCGGACAATTGGATTAAAGAGCATTATTTAAGAATGCAGCGTTTTAAAGAAAAATTCCTCACACAGCATCGCTTGGATTCACTGGTAAGCACAAGCAATATCGGCACTGCAAGCTATTGGTGGGATTATGGCACCCTAGCCAATTATTACGGCAACACCATGAAATTGACCCAATCAAGCCCCCGAAGGTGTGGCCATGCGAAACTTTTATAAGAATGACCATCGTTTGTCATCACATTCTACCCTGGATATCGATGAAGCATCCTGTTTACTTAATTGCAATATAGCCTCTGGAAAAATCCGCAATAGCGTTCTTATTAATGTAAACGCCCAATACGTGGAAATCAATGACGGTTTCATCGTCAACACTACTGCAAAGTCCATACAAGCTGAGCACGCTTTGCTTTATCATGCCCTCGAAGAAAATCATCTTCAGCTAAAGGACAATCAGGTGCGCGCCGATGTCTTCATACCCGATACAAAACAGCATCTAAAACTGCACACATCGCTGCAAAAAGATTCTAAAGAAGAGTGGAATCATCACCTTTCGGCTAATCCTTTATCATGGAAAGACCTTCACCTTTTATGTGAGGACATGGACATCAATCAAGCCAAGAACTTCGAAGAAGAATTAAGGCAAAATATCTTAAAAGAAATTGCGACTGACTAATAGGAAAATCGCTGCAGTGGCGCCACTGTCGTGGCTAAGTCATGAGGGTGATTTTCCGTGGGTTCGCTTGAGGCTCACCCACGGCTAACCTCTGCAGCCGCTGTCGCGGCAAGCTACCGCTTCGCGGTGAAATTAATGAACGTAACCTCTATCTAAACAACATTCAAAATTTGGATTTTTGCTGCGCCAAAGCTTCGGGCTTCGATCAGTGCAAGTCGCCTAATATTAGTAATATGAGGTAACTTGCGATGATCGAAGTATGGTTACCGCGAAGCGGTCTCTTACCGCGAAGCGGTCTCTTACCGCGAAGCGGTCTCTTACCGCGAAGCGGTCTCTTACCGCGAAGCGGCCCTTTGCCGCGACAGCGGCTACAGAGGTTAGCCGTGGGTGAGCTTCAAGCGAACCCACGGAATCAATTACCCCAACAACCTAGCCGCGGCAGCGGCGACACTAATCAAAAACGTACCTAGGATCGTATTTGACCTTATGAAGTTCCAGAAACTTGATAAATTCGCTTTCGAAAGATCTATTTTTATGATGCTTTTCCTGATTCTTGATATATTCACACGTGCGGTCAATCTGTGACGCACTAACCGTAAATGACCCATATCCATCTTGCCAGGCAAAAGCGCGGCATTCGCTAAATTCTTTTTTCATCCAGGCTGTGGAGGATGCTTTGGCATTCCTAATGAGTGCTGTAAAACGATCTGGATTTGAAAGTTCAACAAGTAGATGAACGTGATTTGCGATCCCACCGATTTCTAATTGGCAACCACCAGTTTTCCGAATCACACCTCCTATGTATGCATATAAATTTTCTTGCATTTTTGGTAAGATGAGGTTCTTGCGTTCTTTCGTAGACCAGATAAGATGGAAGAAATGGACACGATGTGAAGATGCCATAAAGATTTCCTTGTAAATATTTTTGAGATGAATAGATAATTTAATGTTTTTAAATTTTTAAATATATATTTTATTGCAACATTGGTGCCGCCACTGTCGTGGCTATATTGCGTTGGTGATTTTTCCGTGGGTTCGCTTGAGGCTCACCCACGGAAAAATCGCCACACACAAACCAGCCGCGGCAGCGGCGACAGGCTTCTTGGATGTTGTTAAAACATCAGCTTGTTTAATTGCAATATGGCTTTGCTGAAAAACGATTTTTAATTAATAATAAAGATATCGGAATAGATGAATTTAAAAAAAAATTAAATAAAAGACATTTGGCATATGGTATCCCGAACTAAAAAAGAAGATGGAAACTATCACGCATCTAATTGGTGGTTCATCGAAAACGATACACCAAAAAATGTATACAGTCCTTCTTTGGATAAAATAAAAGGCCACGGCAAAGCTGTAAAAACTTTGAAGCAATTAAATACGATGGTTTCAACAAGCGGAGCGTCTCGTTTAATGCAAATTCACGATGCTGCCCAAACTATTTTAGACAATGTCCACTTCAAAGGAGAATGGAATCCTTGGATCTGGAATATTCTGCAGTATATCCCTTTAACCCCCTATTGGAACATCCGCAGGCTATATAATAAGACCATGAAAAAAATCGATCTGTCTGAAGTGGTTTTATACAAGGCTCTTCCTGAAAAAATGAAACAAGGCATACCTGAAGACCCTACAATGGAACAGATTCACAGTTTTTTTTCCAATGCTTCGACCCAAAAGAAATTGCAGGAAGTCAAAAACCTCTCATTGCATCTTGCAGTTGGCTCGCAACTTACTTTGCAAAATCTCAGCTTGTTTTCTCATTTAGAGTCTCTTGTCATTACAGGTGGGGAAATAACTTTGCCACGAGACATAGCAAAATTGAAACACCTATCGTCAGTAGCAATAAATAACAGCTATCTTAAGGAACTACCTGATACATTAAAAAATATGGATTCTCTGCGTTCATTAAGTTTCGGCCATACTCCTCTTTCAGAAGAAAATTTATCTTTGATTAGCACGCTTCCAAATATTACGCATCTCGATTTAACGGATGCAGTTTGGGGAATAAACTTTTCAAGAAAAAGTTTTTTCAAATCGCAAAGGGCTCCCTTTCCCTTAGTACTTCCCGATCAAATCACCCATCTTATTTTAAAACACAACGGATTGAAAAAATGGCCTGAAAACATAGCTTTGCCCAAGCATCTTGAAGTCCTGGATATTGGAAACAATGATTTTTCAGAACTCCCTCCGTCTTTAGGTAATTTAACAGACCTCAGAATACTGCGTTGTAATAATCCGCAATCTATTGCCCTTCCAAAGACTCTTGCAAATTGTCAAAAGTTAGAGAGCATCGAAGTCTCTCAGCTGGATGTAAATTCCTCTATAGAATTCAAAAACTTAATCAAAGATTTCCGAATAGAGCGCTTAGCGGGCGAAACAACCATCCCACCCTTTCATGAGTGGCAACATCTGAAAAATCTCGAATTGAAGTCTGTTCCCGCTGCTTTAGCTAACAAGCTCAGCGAAGAGTTGGAAAAGACTTCAGGTAATGACCTAGAGCACATTAATTTGGACTTAACCTCTGTCAGCTCATTTCCGCAAAACATCGCAACATGGAAAAATCTCAAATCTGTCACTTTAAATCTTGGAAAAGGACAAAGTATTCCCAAAGAACTCTTGGAGTTGCCTTCTCTGCAATTTTTAGAGATTCATGGAAGCTTTAAGGAAATCCCTGATTTGTCCCCTTGCAAACAATTAAAACATCTGGCTCTCATTTCTAGGGAATTGGAAGAGTTTCCAAATGGAATCGAGAATTTATCCAAGTTAGAAACTTTAATTCTCGACGGATCCTTTAAACAATTTTTCGATATCTCATCTCTTCAAAATCTCAAGAAATATGGGATCTCATTTCGTGAAAAAATCGATCTTTCTAACGGCAACCTTACTAATTCCAATCTTAAAGAATTAGAAATAACAGGATATTTTTTATCTTTACCTAATGGCATTGAAACTTTGAAAAATCTTGAAAATCTTAAGATCACGAGTTATCCGATTCCGCGCATTCAGGTTAAAGAAAACGATATTTTATTTGAGCGGGAAAAAGGAATCACTTCCTTACCTAAAGGAATTGAGTTGTTAAAGAATCTACAAAAACTTTCGATTCGAGCTCCAGATGTAAAAGAGCTGCCACCAGAAATTCTTCGACTTCAAAATCTTAAAGAGCTTTCTCTCAATCTGCACAAGGATGCTCTTTCTAAAACTACAGCAGAACATGTTTCTTCGATGATTTCAAAACAATTTGATCGTAAAAAGGAGGAAGAGGCACAAAGCTATTATTCCAATTTATCTTGGGAATGATTCCTTAAAGAGATACTATCCTTGGTAGCGCCACTGTCATGGTTGGATTGTGGGTGCTGATTTTTCCGTGTATGTGAGGACATGGACATCAATCAAGCCAAGAACTTCGAAGAAGAATTAAGGCAAAATATCTTAAAAGAAATTGCGACTGGCTAATAGGAAAATCGCGGCAGTGGCTACAGACACAAACGCCACACAATGGATTTTTTTTCTCTTTTCCCATAGGGGAAGACGCAGGTAGCCTCGGGGTTTCAACCCGAGGTGATCAGAAACAAAATTTTGCGTCTCGTT
>Ga0207105_1009_pt1 | contig 44442 bp, 43 predicted proteins | sample Alteio_BWMinHeat_77_FD_153569 | JGI IMG/M metagenome (GOLD analysis project Ga0207105, IMG submission 153569) | Enriched cells from forest soil in Barre Woods Harvard Forest LTER site, Petersham, Massachusetts, United States -... | ecosystem: Environmental > Terrestrial > Soil > Temperate forest >... | reverse complement strand
ATTGCCCTATGCCGCGAAAACGACATCCCGATTGTTGTCTTTAATTTATTTGAAAAAGGTGCCATGCTAAAAGCCGTCTGCCAGAAAGAGGGCGGCACGATCGTTATGGGAGGCTAAGATGAATATCACAGATCAAACAAAACAGATGATGCAGGCAACTCTTGACCACTACAAGCAAGAGTTGAAAAATTTACGCAGCAACCGCGCCAATCCCGGCATGCTGGACAACGTCCAAGTCGAAGTGTATGGGTCGCAGATGCGGCTCCGCGACGTTGCCAACGTCACAGCCCCGGAAGCCAGGCAGCTCCTCATTACCCCCTTCGATCCCCAAACCGCCGGGTCAATTTCCAAGGGCATTGAGAAGGCCAACCTCAACCTCCAGCCGATCCTTGACGGCCATGTGGTCCGCATCAATGTACCTCCCATGGACGAGCACATGCGCAAAGAGATCGTGAAGCTGGCCAAGAAAAAAGCAGAAGATTCTAAAATCGTCGTCCGTGAAGTGCGCCGCAAAAATAACGAGACAGCCCGCAAACAAAAAACCGACAACTTAATGACAGAAGACGTACTAAAAAAGACAGAAAAGACGATTCAAGAATTAACCGATCAATATTGCCGCGACATTGACAACCTCTTTACCGCAAAAGAAAAAGAGGTTATGACGGTTTGAGCTTGAAAGAAAAGCCAAGCGCCGAATAAAATAACGCCACTGTTGGTGGCCCCATCGTCTAGCCCGGTCTAGGACATCAGATTTTCATTCTGGTAACAGGGGTTCGAATCCCCTTGGGGTCACATTTTGAGACTTTAGCTCAGTTGGTAGAGCACCTCACTTTTAATGAGGGGGTCGATGGTTCGAGTCCATCAAGTCTCAACGACAAAAACGCCCATCCTTTGGATGGGCTTTTTTTTGTCGTTGAGACTTGAGCAAGCCCGGGGGGCTTGCGTATGGACTCGAAGTGAAGCTCGCTTGCGAGCGAACCGGCTTTCGGGACGGCGCAGCGAAGCTGGCCGCCAGAAAGGAGTCCATCTTGGAAGGATTCTGTTTCCGACTCTAATTCAAAACAACCATATTGAACTGGCCCGTGGGGAAGTCCATCAACTCTTATTTCCCTACCAATTTACACAGTCATATTTGATCACTATCAATATCAGTTTTTTTGAAAATTTCCTCTAATAGGATTACAAGTACTTTTCAAAATATTTTGTACAAACCTGGTCGCAATATTCGGTTTTGAACCAGTTTTCAACAGTTCAAGAGGAAGAGGCTGGAAGTATGTAGAGGAAAGGGAGAACACCACTAATCTTTTGAGCCTTAAATGACCTCAAAGTTGGATACGTCTTTGAGATCTGAACATCTAGGCTTTTCAGATAGGATACCGGAAATGCGAATGTATCGATTGCTCTTGTGAGCATCGCAGGCAACTGAGTAGAACTCGGACCCAAAGGTTACTTTGGCTTTAACTTGCTGATCATCCATCATGAGTACTAAAGTTGCTTCACCTTGCATACTTCCCTGTTCATCGGCCTCTCCATGCAGCACCAAGATTTTGCCGATAAACTCATTTTGCTTTACTTCGGCTGGCGGTTTCAATTTTTGCCCTAAACGGGTAATTAAGGGATTATAGTGATCCAAAATTGCCACTTTTGTTGGGATGTTTTTGCTAACGGGAATTTCAGAAGACCACTTCATTTCGAAATCGAATTGAATAGGATTTTCATCGGGCTTCATTTCGGCAAGGCCTAGGCATAAATTCGCATTTAAAAGAGGGTCTGTATTTTCTACCGGGAGATCAGCATGTTCGCTCAGCTCAACCACTCGATTAAGAGATGCCATCAAATATTCTGTCACTTTTCTAGAAAATGGAGGTCCCTGATCGCCGGGCTCTTCTTCCAGCGGGAGTTGCACAGTTAAAATATAACTTCCGAGTTCGGCACACCCAGCTCTGCAGCTCTTTATCCACTGCTCGGTAGCTGCTGAATATAGTCGCTTAAAATAAGGTTTCGGACTGCGAACTGATCTGGCAGCAGCCAACAATACTTTTCTAACTCCTTCCTCAATGATCCCTTTATCAAGGTATGAGATGAAACCATTGCCTACGCGATCTCCTTTAATCCTGATTCGCAAAATATCCCATTTTTGAAAAAGTAATTCCTCTAGGACAGCTTTTTCTGAGCTTTGTTCGTATTTCGCAAAAAGTTGAATGGCTTCTTGGACTCTTTGATAATAATCAGCATAAGTGCGGTCTCTCGGCAGTAGAATTTCTTCCTCTTGATCCAATATAATTTTTCTGAGGACGGCAATATCAGGCTCAGATTCCATAAGTGTCCAGCCCTTATTTTTAAGGAATTCGATCAGGGGTTCAGAAAACAGCTCACTGTCAGCATGATACATATGTAAATTCCTCTCTATTTGCCGCAGCTATCATCCATTGCTGTATTGCTTCCTCTGTAATAATTTGAGAGGCAGGCAATGGAATCGATACACTTGTTTGACTGTTAGTAGCATCCATTCCTTTCAAGCACATCCAGTAACCCTTCGCATAGAGTAGTATCTTTTCGGCATCTTGATCAATCCACTTACCTCGTTGTAAAAATACAACACCCAATATTTTTGGTACCATGGTTGTTTTACGAAGGTCGTCATAGTTTTTTTTAGATAAACGAAATGGATTAGGATCTCCAGTGTATTCTTGTTCCGTTGCCTTCAATTGCACATCTATTTTAGGCGACAGAATACTTCCTTTTGAACCAGGGATCTTTCCCCTCGCGCAAATCGTTGCATCCACGCTGTCCATGTCGATAGTAGTTCGTTCCAGAGCATACCCCAAACGCGTTACCAACGCATGAAGAAATATGAAACTTACCTCTTGCTTAATTCCGTTTCCTGTCAGCATCTGCCCCATAAAATCAAAGACTTTAGCTTACGCAATATTATTTTGAAAGATCAAATTTGGCCTTGATTGCTCCCCAGCCCAATGGTCATCCATTCGTACAAAACGCGACAAAAAAACATACGTAACCATCCGATTATAAACGACTTTGAATTGTGCACGGATTGTGCATGAGAATTGCCGTCTCTAATTACGCCTATTTGACATTCCAGTTTTTTGCCCTCTGTGTTACACTGGGCACACGTTTCAAGATTTTCTTTACGGTCATATATGAAAACCACACCGGCAAACACAAAAAAGCTTATAGTTTTTCTTTGGAAATTTCTGCGCCTTCAGCGCTGGAAGTTTTTCTTTATTTTTTTTCTTTCGTTGACCTGGTCCGTGGATGCGACCGTATGGCCCTATCTTCTTCGGCTGGTTATCGATACGTTCACGCAGTTTGATGCGGACAGGGCGGCTGTCTGGCCCGCGTTAAAATGGCTGCTGATCTCGGGAGCTTGCCTGCTGGTGTTCGTAGAGGCTGCCTATCGCGCCAGAGACTTTATCAGCGCGCGCGCTTTTCCTCAAATGGAAGCCGATATCCGGATGGCGATGTTCGACCATATTCAACACCATTCGCCAAGATATTTCAATGAACACTTTGCCGGAAGCCTATCGAACAAAGTCAGTGATATGACCACACAAGCGACACTGCTTTTGCAGAATTTGACGATGTTTATTCCTGCTGTCGCCACCTCCATTCTCTCGATTATATTTTTTTATGAGGTCAATCCTCTGTTTGCCATGATCCTAGGAGGTTGGATTGTATTACACTTAGGCATTTGTTTCGCGTTCACCAAGAAGTGCGCTCACTATTCTAATATCCATGGAGAGGCGCGCAGCTCCCTTGCGGGGAAAATTGTGGATAGCTTGACCAATAACTTCACTGTGAACCTCTTCTTTCGTTTCCGATTTGAAAAGCGGCAAATCGCTACCTATCAAAAGGACGAGCAGCATAAAAACTATTTGGCGCGGCGCTATGTCGCTTGGATGTTTTTATGCCTTTCGATCCTGTTTCTTGGGGGCGCCTTTAGTATCAACGGATTCATGATCACGCGTTGGATGCAAGGAAGCTTAACCACCGGTGAAATCATCCAGATTTTCAATACCACCTGGAATGTGATCATGGTCTTGTGGTTCACCGGCGAGATCATCCCTCAATTTTTTCAATCGCTCGGCATTGCAGGCCAGGCGCTTTCTGTTATGGAGGACCCACAAGATCTTCTCGATACGCCGCGTGCGGTCCCGCTCGCTGTCGGTAAAGGGGAAATCATCTTTGAAAATGTCTCCTTCCACTATGGAGAGAAGCAGCTCTTTCAAAATAAGGCTGTTCATATTCAAGCCGGTGAAAATGTAGGACTCGTCGGGTATTCAGGGGCCGGTAAATCAACCTTTGTGAACTTGATTTTGCGCTTTTATCCTTTGGAAAAAGGGAGAATTTTAATCGATGGTCAAGATATCGCCTGTGTGACCCTTGAGTCGCTGCGCCAGCAAGTCGCGCTCATTCCCCAGGATCCCGTGTTGTTTCACAGATCGCTACTTGATAATATTCGTTATGGCCGCACCGAGGCGTCAAAAGAAGAGGTGATCGCTGTGGCGAAGCTGGCGCACTGCGATGAGTTTATCAGAAGATGTCCTGAAGGTTACGACTCTTTGGTCGGCGAGCGCGGCACCAAACTCTCCGGGGGAGAACGGCAGAGGATTGCGATTGCGCGCGCGATGCTCACAACCGCACCGATTTTAATTCTCGACGAAGCCACCTCGGCTCTTGATTCAGTCACAGAAAGGTTCATCCAGGATGGGTTGGAAAAGCTCATGGAAAATCGAACAACGCTCGTGATCGCCCACCGATTATCCACGCTTGCCAAGATGGACCGGATCTTAGTCTTTGACCAAGGGAAAATCGTGGAGCAGGGGTCTCATCTCGAACTCTTGGCTAAAGAGGGACACTATCAACGGATGTGGCAGATGCAGGCCGGCGGCTTTTTGCCTTCCTAAACAACTGACCAGCATTAGATTATGTCGCCAAATAATCGAGCTGACCGCTCTTCAACTAAATGTAGATATGCATTTTTCTTTGGTTCCGACAGGAACGAAATACCGATTAATTTTTTCCACTCGGGCAAAGATGAGTGTAGGCTGTCGAGAATCTCTTTAATACTGGCATCGCTCAAGCCTAGACGTTCTTTGCCAAAATAATCGATCAAATCAGATTTTTTTAGGTTGGATTTTTTGCCATTGAGGGAAAGGGCGATTTCTTCTTTTGTTTTCATAACGATGGATGAATTAACCAAATCATAAGCTGGAGATAACTCTGTGATTCCATCTTTAGTGATGAGAGAGAAATTTTTGAGGTGCATGTCCTCGTTTCCGACCAAAAAATTGAATAGGGTTAGGCGGAACAGTTTCTCCTTTTCAATGAGAGGAAATGTACAAAATCGATCGATGACCGTGCAGATTTTCTCCATACTAGAATCATATTTTTTTTCTCGCGGTAGACCTAGGAGTTGCCCAAAATCTTCTACATGAATCCTTTTTTTTGGCGCACGGTCGAATCGTTCAATGAAATAAACAAGAGAATGATCCTTTGCGTAGATCATTCCATGTTTCGGAATGTTGATGAGCGCATGTTTGGCCAATTTCATCGTTAGATCTTCGTTTTGCGGAAGCTCAGCGTAGAGAGCTCTTGGAAGCTTCAGTAAAAAAGCCCCTCCAGAACGGACAACTTCAAAGATTTCATCTTGGATGTTTAATTTGGCTCCAAGTTTTGGTTGAACACCCGAAAAGGAAAGTTTATCTGAGTAGTCGAGCAATAATTCTAATTGTTTTGCTTCTCCATAAGGAAAATCTTTGAGATTATTCAGTTTTGGTGAAAGAATACGAAGGCCCTCTTTAGAATAGCGGCCAGATTTTATGGGTAAATAGGTGATGGGGCATCGATTCATAGAGACCTCTCGACGGTCACGTCTCCAACTAATTCTTTGCCGAGGCGCATCAATTGTTCAAATAGATCATCGCTATCGATTTTCGTTTTTTTTAAGAAGGCTTCCAACATCATCCCCTCCGGGAGAAACCCTTCAAAAAAAACGGGGAAGCGATCAAAGTAATAAATTTTTTGTGTTGTGGGCATGGTCAAGCTAATAGAAGGTCCTATATAGTCCATGAGATAATGGAATTCATACTGTGTTCTTTTTTCCATTTCAATTAGGTAACCGGCCAAAACCTTGTTCACAAATACGTTAGCTTTTTTCATTTTCTGCCTGATTAAAGAGGTGCATGATAGGGCTTTGCGGGATCAGTTGAATATTTAAAACATATAAGACCGCCAATAAAGTGGAAACCTGGATACTGTCTTTGCCTTTTTCGATGTCGAAAACCGCCGTTTTCCCAACGCCTGCCAATTTGGCTAATTTTGCTTGGGTAAGTTTCGCCTTTTTGCGATGAAATCTAACGATTCTCGCAATGTTAAAAGTAGGAAATTGCTTCATTTTACCGTCCTAACAGGAAAAATAGCAGAAAATCAGTATTCATGCTAGGAAAAAAGAGGAAATCATCTGCTTTTTACTGTTAAAGCAGTAAAATCAGTATTTTGGATGGTTGGCCATTCCGATCGAATTGAAGAGAGGTGTAATTAATTACATATTTTTAATGCTTTTAATTGATTTATAAGTATTATTTATCTATAATTGTTTCTGTAAAAACAATAGCGGAGAATAGATATGTCAATGGTTTGTTTCGGCGGGAACAATCAGAATCAACAGGTTTGGAAATTAATAGAAGATAAGTTTGATAGTTTATCATCCCAGGACGAATTTTGGGCAAACACCCTGCGACAACTTCCGGTCCAAGCAAAAAGCGGAATGGAGATCAAGGATCAGGTTGTGAGTTTTTACCATAAAGTGAGAAATGGTTTTGAAGACAGATGTGCCATATTCAAAAAGACAAAAAAAGATTTATGCGATCAATCTATGAGCGCAGTCAATGAAGAGCATCGGCTGTTCCGCTTATGGCTCGACTCATTTGGCCAAAATGATAGTTCTCGCGATCAACTACTTCTTGACAGCGAAGCCCATAAGGCTATTCATGAAGAAGCCATGAGGCAACTGGAAGATCTCCGTCCGAATCTTGTTAAGGATCCGATAACAAAACTTTTCACCCATTGCATACTTGTGGCTCATGGCAAGGCGCACTTATCACGTTTATACAATGCCGATTGGCAAAAATATTTTCCAAAAGAATGACGACTCTCATATGCAATGAAACTTCAGGGCATCAGCGCTGCTATGACGAACGCTCGTTTTAGAGCGTTTGTCACACCCCGGATGTAACGATCGAACCGGTTAGGTTTGTTTGTTTCAACAGGTCGATGATCGATTCGGCGACTTTTTCCGGAGGAAGTAGAGTGTCTGCAGCTTCGTCGGGGAAGCACGCCTGGCGCATCGCCGTGTTGGTGCGTTGAGGGACGACGACGTTGACGCGGAGGTCGGGGCGCTCCTCGGCTAAAGCTTGAGAAAAATTCACGACGCCGGCCTTTGCTGAAGAATAGATGGCGTATCCTTTTCTGCCGCGGGCATACGAGGAGGAGGCGATGTTGACGATGTGGCCGCCCTCTTTTACCTCTGCCCATTTGCAGCTAAAAATGAGCCCGGTTAAATTGACCGAGATCATGGTCTGGATCTCTTGGGCGGAAAGGGATTTTAGATCGCCGACTTTTAGTAGCCCTAAGCTGTTGATCAATCCGTCAATGGGGCCCACCGTCTCAAACAACTGCCGCGCTTCCTCTTCGGAGGTGAGATCCGCGGCAAATTCTTTTGCGCTTCTGGAAATAACGACCGGGATCGCTCCCTCTTTGGTTAGTAAGGCGCAGATCGCTTGGCCAATGCCGCCGGTCCCGCCTGTGATGGCGATTCGTTTTCCATGGAGTGAGCGCTGAGAGGAGAAAGGTGTTTGGGTTTGTTTCAAGCGGAAGAGCTGCTCAGCGATGAAGAGGTCAAGCTCTGTCGTGATTTTCAGATTGTGCTCGTCGCCCGCAACGATGAACACGTTTTTTCCCTGGGCGAGCATGAGCTGGCAATCATCGGAGGCGTTGACAAGGGTAGTGGATTCATGAGCTTGCAGAATGGAGGCATAGTCAAAGCTTTGCGGGGTCTGTCCGCGCAAATAATGCGTGCGCACAGGGATATCGTCGATGAGGGCGCCTGAGGTGGAGTGGACGATGGTGTCTGCAGAAGGGATGCAGGTGTCGACCGCGCCGTGGAGTTTTACAGCAGCGGCATGCGCGTGCAAAATGTTCTTGGAGATGAAGGGGCGCACGGCGTCGTGGATCACGACGTAGTCGGAAGCGGGGCAGGCGAGCAGGGCGAGGTGGGAAGAGCGCTGCCGTGTCTCTCCGCCGACGATGACCTTAATGCGGGAGGAGTTGTAGGGGATGAGATCAGATTCCACGGAGCTGATCCAGTCCGGGTGGCAGGCGAGGAGGATTTGATCAAAGAGCTCTGTCTCTAGGAAACGCTCCAGGGTGTAGAGATAGATTTTTTTGCCCGAAATGCGGTGGAACTGTTTGGGATGGGGGCTGCCAAAGCGGAGGCCGCTGCCGCCCATGAGTAAGATGGCTGTGATCATAAGCATAATATAATATAGGCGGGAAAAGAAAAGGAGGCCTAAATACTTCTTTTAGGCCTCCTCAGCAAGATACTCAAACAAGGAACAAATTTAGAACCCGAACTCAAAACCACCGGTGACGCCGTAGGTGCTCAAGTCGCCGATTGTGGCTCTTGAAACAGGACGGCTATTTGTATCATATTCATAGTTGCGGAATTGATTCTGCCCAAAGAAGTGGTGCTGTTCAAATCCGATACGGAATGCGATATGATAGGCTTCATCGCAGGTGAGCTTGTCCCAACGGAGGCCGAGAGCAAGATCGGTGATCGCTCTTGCTACGCTGAGATGGTCTTTTGTGTCATGATCCGTCTCTATGGCTACAGAGACTGCAGGAGGAAGTTGTGTGGAATCTTGATCATAGCGGACGTGAAAACGACCGGGTAAGAGGGAGATCGCAGCATTGGCATAAATACCCCAACCGCAGCCTAGGCTCCATAGCGTGTTCATCCCTGCGCGAATTCCGAGCCCCCAGAAACGGCATCGTTGTTCGATATCAAAGACGGTAGAATCAGCTCCAGTAGGAAGTAATAAGGCATAACGGTTGTTGAATTTTTGATCGATCCAACCGCTTCGCAGGCCAGTAAAGGGACGGAGGGTGAGCCATTTGCTGACAAAAAACTCTCTGCCGAGTTCTAAGTCGAGCAGGTTGAGCTTCAAATTCCAGCGTGTCTTAGCTTTTTGGATATTCGTGATCGGCCCGTTCGCTGAATTGCTTCCGACGTTTGCGAACATCGTTGTGACGCCGGGACCGGGAGCAGGATCGCCTAAGCCCATATCAATAGCAACCGGAGGATTCACACGATTCTCTCTATGGTCGCGGGAGGTGAAGCGGACCCAATTGAGATAGAGGTCCCAACCATCATGCGGCATGTTGTAACCGACGCCGACGCGGAAGCCCCATTTCCATTTAAAGTCGGGATTGAGGACTCTGCCATCATCTAAATCGTGATTGGTGTCTTGAAATGTTTCTTCGGCAAATTCAAGACCGTCTTCCGCGGCTCTCCAGAGAAGAGCGTCTGCAGTAAAGAACAGGTCGGCGCCGTCTTTCACATCGGGCCTTGCAGGAGGAGTGACGCGGTTGTTGCCTTCTTTTCTCTGCTCAAGACTTTTTACGCGTTGTTTGAGCGCCATGATCTCTGCGTCTGTGTCGGCATGGACGTAACTGGAACAGGCAATCAGCGTTGTCGCTAATGCAAATGTGATCTTCTTTATCATAACTCCACCTGGTTTTGGTTTGTGAGTTAAGGGATAAACGATTTCGCAATTAAGTTCAAGCGTTTTGTCAGGATCGTCTAGTGCTCCTCAAGGTGCACTAGATGGCAATCTGGATTTTTGTTGAATGGGAACGGAGAAATTCGGCCCGTTTGCGGGCTAGATCGTTTGGGTCGAGTGTTTTTTCTTGGAAAGCGAACGCAAGATGCGCGCGCCTGCAGTGAAAGAAGAGATGGGTGAGCCGCTGGTGAGTGATTCCCGTAATCCAGCCGAGGTCGAGGCCGAGTTGGAGCAGGCTCAGCGCGTCGAGCGCTTCTTTGATGTGGAGCTGGTAAGAGTGCATCACGAGGCCGTAAGCTCTCGAGACTTGATCTTTGAGCTCGAGGGGAGCTTCCTTTTTGAGTTGTGCTCTTTGTGCCTTCTCTGCCAAGGAGAGCTTTGACGCTGCGTTGTGCAGGGTGTGGAAAATGGTCTCTTCCGAAAGCCCGAGCGTGAAAGCATTGGAGAGGACCAGAAAGTCTCCGATGAAATCATCCGGTATTCCCTGGAGTCCTCTCACAGTCACACTGTCTTCTTTATTTTTGTCGAGCCACTCCTTGAGCTGTCCTGTCCGGTTCAGCGCCGGTAGATGCAGATATGCGGAAGCGGTGAGGGCGGTGCCGGAGCGTGAGGGGTCGGCCGTGAGGTAGCCGAATTTGGGACAGTAAGCGAAGTCGAGCGTAGTGCTTAAAGCGCCCTCCAATTTGGAAAGCACCTGCCAACTTTGCTCCCAGGCGCCTTGGTTGTCGATGCATTGCAAATGCAGATGGTCGTAGATGTTGAGCTGGGCCAAGAAGTTTGCAGTGGGATCGATGACGAAGGCTTGCCCCTTGCCGGCATTTTGAAAGCTATCCGCGCAGAAAAAATGTTCGAAGAGGAATTCTTTATCGAGGGGGCTCAACGTTTCTGAGGGTAATAGGTGTCCGCTGTCGACATGTTTGAGAACAATCTCTTGCACTTGAATTTGAGTCTTGATCAGTTCCGCTTGGTCCATTTTTTGAGGAAAGAGGCGGGAGCTTAAATTTCTTTGCAGGATAAAGGTGGATAGTGGCCACACGGGGTTTTCACTTTCGTCCCAACGGCTTCGGGAGAAGAGAAAGGGTGGGAGCTCAGTTTTTTCCATGGCCTGCCTTTTCGGTAATCGCCTTGATCTGATCGCGCAGCCACGCCGCTTGTTCGTAGTTCTCTTTTTTCAAGGCGTCGTTGAGAGCCTCGTGAAGCGTAGAGAGTTGGTTGATCGGGAGGATGTGCTGCGATTGCTGCGGAGACCTTCCCGAATGGAGCGGCTTTGTTTTTTTTGTCCGCTTCGGCAGTTTTTTTCTTGCGATGAGTTCGTCGACGAGCAGATCGGCAAACACGGCGTAGCACTCCTTGCACCCGAGAGTGTGCCCCATCTTAATGGCCTCGATCGGGGTGCGGCAACTTTCACAGCAGAGGCCAATCTGCGGATGCTTCATCTGCGAAGGGCTGCCGTGCAGCTTCTGCTCGAGGACAGGACAGGCCGCGCACATTTCAAAGCACAGCGGCGTCCCATCGACAATCTCTTTGTAAATGGTCTTGATCGCTTTTTTGCACTGGCTGCACTCGACGGGTCTTTCTGCCATGGGATTCCTCTTACCCCTCTTTAAACTGGATCTCCATCCAGTGTCAAATGAAAATTGACGACCCTTTCCCCAAACGTGCCCTTGCCTTTGCCCCATTAATTAGTTAATTAATTAAAAAATAAGGGGATAAAGGGAAAATGGGGCAAGGGCAGGGGCGCGTTTAGGCTCGCTATTGCGGCGAGGGAATATCGGTGATCTCCGCAGCGGGCTCTTTTTCTTTTTGCATCTGGGGAGCGAAGACGATGATCAGCAAGCAGATGACCATGAGCAGGCCCATGGTCGAGATCGCCAAGCTGATTGGATTTTCCGGGAAGACTTGGGTGAGGAAACTTGCTCCTGACGAGATGAGGTGCGCGATACACCACGCAAAGCCCATCAGGAGGGCGGACACGGTGCTCGGATTTTGGGGAACTAAGCGATGGCCCCAGGAGACGATGATCGGATTAATAATGCCCAGAAAGGCTCCCAAAGTGGAGAGGAGCGCTAGGGTCCACCCGAAGGAAAGCTCCGGCAAAAGCAAAAAAGCGTAAAACAAAGTGATTGCAAACGCGAGCACAATGATCAGGACAGATTTTTGTCCGTAGCGGTCGCACAAAAATCCCGCGGGGACCATGGTGAAGGCGGAACCCAATATGAAACAGAGATGGCCCCCGCCCATGCAGAGCCACGAGTGGCACTCGCGCACCTTGAGCAGATCGGGAAGAAGGAAGACGAAGGCGGCAAACAGAGCGAGGTTGGCGACTTGGGCAAAGTAGAGGAAGAGGAGGGGTTTGCGCGCTTCCAGGAGAGGAGTGAAGAAGTTTTTGAACGAGGTGCCGGACGGAATAGCCGCCTGCGGCGGAAAGCGGTGAAAGGCAAGGACCCCGAGCAGCAAGGTAACCGGGACCGCTAAGATGAACGCCTGACCATGAAAGGCCTCGAAGATGTGGGCGAAAACAAGCTGCGAGATTGCCAAACCGATTGCGCCTCCGGAAGCAAAGAATAGGATGACGCGCCCTTTGCGGACCTTGGACAGGCTGCCCGTAATCCCGAGAGCGGCCGGGTGAAACGATCCCGATCCGATCATGAGGAGCAAAAGGAAGAGGAACGCTGTAAAAGAGCCGCCCGAGACGGTGATCAGGAGAATGGAGGTGGAGAGGATAAGGCCCGGGATTAGGATCCGCTTCCGGTAACCCCGGTCGCAAAAATAGCCAAAAAAAACTTGAAGGATTTCTCCCATGAAGCCCGCAGCGCTGGCGAGAATGCCGGCTTGGACAAGATCGATCTGGGCAATCGTTTTATAAATAGGCCAGATCCCCGTAAAAAAATCCATGAACAGGTGGCTGAACCAGAGGAGAAGTAGGCTGAGGCGGATGGACGATGTCATATTTTACTAAATATAATTTTTGAAAAAAAGATGCACTAGTATAATGTGGAATACATATATTATGCACTAGAGGAAATGGCAAAGCTCCCTTTGCAATTGCCTCTCTAACCAAATGAGGATGAAGATGAAAAAAATCGTGCGTTGCGCAATTTTAGCCGCCGGGGCCATGACTGTTTCTCTGCAAGCTGAGGTACCGGAGTGTGAAGTGCAGATGGTCGTTACCCCCATGGACACAACGAGCTTTTCGCAAAAATTGAGCAAGTCGAATGCGGCCCTGTTCAACCAGTTTAATAACGCGCAAAAACAGCAGGCGATGGAGATGACGAAGCCCATGAACGGCAGGCCGGGGATGACTCCCGATCAGGCTGTTGAAAAAGTGGCGAAGGACAACAACATGCCGATGCCGATGAAAAAAAGTCCGTCCGGAAGCTGCCCTGTAAAATAATAACGAGGGTTTTATGAAAAAATCTTGGGTGTTATGGGCTTTTCTTGCTTTTGCTACGGCTGTGGTCGTCAATGAGAGTGGGGGATTCGGCGAAAATGGCAAAGAGGCAAAATTAAGCCAAGAAGAACGCTCTTTTGCAAGCGCGTTGGACGCAGAGAACCGCAGGACCTTTGTGGCGGTGTTCACCCCCGAACAGAGGAAGCTCGCGATCAAATGCAAAGAGTTGCTTCCCAACATTGCCGTCCAAACAGTAGACAAAGAGATTGCGATCGAGATCGTTCAAAATAATGATTTTGCAGAGACAACTCTTATCAGATAGGGTCATGGATGTTAAAAATGACCCGCGGCGGCCTGCAATGGCTCGAGTTTGAATTGTTTTCGAAGATTCCCAACGTAGTGCACGGCTGTTTTTTGCGCCATGGGGGCTTCAGCGCGGGATCCTGCGGTTCTCTCAATGTCTCGATGAGTCGAGGCGATGATCCGGGGGCCGTTCAAGCGAACTTGGAAAAGATCTGCGGACTCTTTCCCGGCATGCGGCTGGTCGGCGGCCATCAAACCCACAGCGATCAGATTGCCATTGTTGGAGACAATGGGGACATCATTCCCTCGTGCGACGCCTTAATCACAAATAAAAGAGGGGTGGCCCTTCTAATTAAGACGGCGGATTGTCAGGCCGCAGTGGTGTATGACCCGGTCCGCCTTGTCATTGCTAATATTCATGCCGGTTGGCGCGGCAATGTACAAAATATCTACGGGAAGACTGTGAAACGGATGCAAGAAGAGTTCGGCTGCAGGCCCGATGATCTTCTCGTGGGCATTTCTCCAAGCCTTGGGCCCGACGCCTCCGAGTTTGTCAACTATAGAAAGGAGTTTCCGCAAGAATTTTGGCCATACCAAGTCACAACCAACCATTTCGACCTATGGGCGATTGCCCGCAAGCAGTTCCAGGATGCGGGCGTACTGTCCCACCATATAGAGATTGCGGAGCAATGCACGCGCAGCAACCCGGAGGATTTCTTTTCCCACCGCTACGATAAAGCCGCCGGTCGCCAAGCCACGATAATCGGACTTTTTCCTTTTTTTTAATGCGCCAAACGTTTTAGGATCACTGCCATACTTATGGCTTTGAGAATCTCACCTACACATTCATCGCTGCCGCCGCCGCCGCTCTTTTCTGCAGTTGCGCAGAATGGGGAGAGTTACGGCCAGCCCCTTGCCGAAGGGGAGCGCGTAAAGCTGGAGCGTCTGCTATGTCCTGATCAGGGGTATCGTTATCTCTATCAGATCAAGACGCCTCATGTCACGAAGACGATCTTGGACTTTCCGTTTGATCTGAAGCTTTTCTTCAAGGAAGTGGAAGATCAGTTAGCGGCTCAGGGATTGAGCATTCATAGCATCTGTGTCGCCAAGGAGGCGGCTCGGTCCATCCTATTCCCTCAAGGAGGTGTTTTCTCAAGACTTGATGTGGACATACACCTGGAGGGGAGGGGGGAGCAAAAGGCGGTGTCGGAGGCGCTTCTCGCCGCTTTGAAAACAATAACCTACCAGGCCAGCGGAACGCAGCCCGCCGAGGCATTCTTTAAAGACAATGGATTTTTAAGATCTGATGCTGCAGGCGAGGCTGCAGTTTTTCCTCTGCAATGGCAGGGCGGAGAGCGGCAGCTCCATGTCAAGATCTTGACCGGCGCGACAAATCCCTGCGCCTCTTCCGCCGACTGTTTCCAAATTGAATCCGCCTCTCTTTTGATCGGAAGAGGAGGAGGTCCTCCTGCGCTGCGTGCATCGGATGGCTACGATCCAGAGAGGGCTCGCGATCTCACAAGAAGCGGTCAGTTTGAGGTTTTGCCGGAAAAGGCTGCTCAAGTAGAGGATGGGGCCTTCGAATATATCCGATTAGTCACAGGGAAAAAAAGGCCTTTATCGCTCATGGCCGAAGCAGCCCTTTGGGCAGGGTTCTCCAAAGACCCTGCCTCATCTCTCATGCGCTACTTAGGTGAATATTATAAAAACAATGATCGAGGTGCGATCTTTTTTTTACTCAATCTTGAGGACTTTGCGGCGCGTGCCTCGGGTTCCGAAAAAAAACAAGAGGTTCGCACAGCCATTGCACAGGCAGCGGCCCGCCGCCTGCATGTTCCGGCTCCTTCTAATGCCGAACTGTTTTTAGCCTGCGGCAAAACGCATCTATTCCTGAAGCACCAATCCGAAAGCGCCGGAGTCAAGTTCTACTTTGATGGGAGCGGCGATCCTATCTATCACGTTTTTCCCGAAGAAGAGAGCAGCGCCCTCTTCATGCACTGTCCCCTTGAGCCCCTGGCTGCCGTGCTTGCCCATGAGGAAGAATGCTCCGATGCCCGCGGCGCTTTTGAGAAACTCTTTCCGCTGCAGGCGGAGTGCTACCCTCGCTTAGTGAAAGCCTGTCTTGCCGGCCTCAGCAAGAGCGATTACCCTTCCTGCGCTGTCCGCGAACTTCTGTCCGCCCTTTTCAGCAAGGAGACGAGCGATGTGCCCCGATTTTTCAAAGGGCTTCTGCGCCAGGCGAAAAAAGCGGCGGGCCCCGAGGAGCGCTCGCGACTTGTCAATGAAGGACTCGCTCTCTTTCATCATGTTCATAACGGCGCTCCCCTAACGTTGGAGAGATTAAAAAAGGGATCAGATTGCTATGAAGAGGCCATGATCGAGGACCTGGCTTCCACACCCTATTGGGATGTTGCGCTTCAGATCAGCAAACAGTTCTTGGGGCGCCAGGCCGTCCCGTCCGCTGTGGTGAAACTGCTGCAAAACCCTGCGGTGTTGCAAGACCCGCTCGCCCGGGCTCATTATCGCATGCTACGTTCTTTAGAGAAGGAAGCGGAGCTTCCGGCGACCTGCTTTTCCCTCTTCCTCTTATATTATGACCCAAAAGCAAAGGGAGAGGCGCCGCTAGAAGAGGGAGCTTATTTAGAGCGGGTATTAACACTGAGAGGCCGCATGACGCTCAATGCAGAGGAGCAACAACGCTTAAGCTCTGTAGCGCTCGATTTAGTCCCCAGAGTGATGGAGGCGGACCTGCACTTTGCGCAGCATCTCGTCGAAATCCTGACTAAAGACCCCTCGCCTGTGGAAAATGAAGTCTGTGAAACACTCCTTGTCCAATGTATTCCTCAGTTCCTCTTGGCTAAAGATCCAAACGATTTTGAGCGGGCCAAAACATTTTTTATAACAAATATCAAGGAGAGGAGGGTCACTCCCGCCGCTGCAGCAAAAGGTCTTAAGGAAACCCTAAGCTCCCTATCTGCAAAAGAGCCCGCGCGATTTGGGGAGATGGTGGAACTGATTGGGGATCTTGAACCTGAGTATTTTAAGGCGCAGAATGGCAATTCTTCCCTTTGTATGGAACGCGCCGTCACCTCTTTTAAGAGAAGCCTCGGCCAGGTCGTAAAGATCGCGCATGGCGCTTCGGCCCTCGAGCGCGCCGCATGGGTACACAAGGTGCTGAAACTTGGGACTCAAGAGGCCTTCGCCGCCTGTTCTCAGGCGCTCGAGAGCAAAGAGACGTTTAGATTTTTGGAAGAGGATATTTCCTTTTGGCTTGGATATATTTCACTTGGACTTGCTTGGGACCAGGCCAGGGCCGTCGCATTGTTCCTAGAAAAAGAACCCCAGTTGCAGAAGTTTGAGGACTTTGAGAAGTATCTGGATCTTTGTTTGGCTCCGAACATTCCGGCACAAGAGGAGAGGTTCGCCGATTTATTTGCCAGGATGGAGAAAGAAGGGACTCCTCCTAAGAAGAAAATGGCTGCCGTGCAATGCTTTGCTCAGCAGGTTTTCGTGGGCGGCAGCCCTCCGCTCGCACGGCAGGCGCTGGAGGTTCTCAGCGTGCTCCCGATCCAAATACTCAAAACAGAAGCGGGGATTGCAACCTTGTTCTCCGTTGCGGAAGGGCTTCCAAGAGATCCTAAGGCGTATGACAAGCTGCTAGAAATCCTTGGAAACATCAGGCAATCGGCAGGTGGCTTCGAGGGCGCCAGCTTTGCTTTCCTGGTAAAAAAGGCGATCGAGTTTTTAGTGGCTGCACCTGCCGGCCCGCAAGCGTTAGAAGAAATCCTTTCCATATTGCAGTTCGCTTTAACCCAACGCAATTTTCCCGAAGAGCTTTTTTATCCGCAACTGACAAGAGCCCTGGCAGTGGACGAGAAATGCTGGAACGAAAACACTCTCAAGGCCGCGCACAGCATCGTATCCACGGCTGCCAGCTATTTTAAAAGCTCTGCAGAAGACCATTTTCTTTCCATTGTAAGGGCTCTGTTTGCCGTAGTAAAGAAACAGCTCGAAAGGCCTTCTTCCAAAGAGAGCTTACAAAGGGCCGCAGCGCTCTGGGAAGAGTTCCTCGCAGCTCTTTTAAAAAAGTGCAGCCGCGCCGGACCCCGGACTGTGTCCGTTTTGGTCCAGCATCAAATCGCTGCCCAGTGCTCTTTTGCAAAGAAGCTGTATGAGATCGACCCCTCGCATCCCATTGCTGATGAGATTAAGCAGGCCCGCAAACGTCTTCTCGAAGCCGCAGAAAAGCCCCTCTTTTGTTCCGTCGCACACATGAGGGAAAGTTTCGCATCCCTTGCCGAGTTAATGACGATGCATCCGGAAAGTCAGATGCAGATTTTACCCATGATGAAGCCTTATAACTTTCAAGGTCGAGATTACTTGGAACTGCTAGCCCGTCTGGAGCGGTTTTATACAGACTCTGGGGATGAGCGCACTCTCACAGAGGTGGTCCAAGTGGGATTCCACCTGTTCAACTTTTCAGACCTCGCCAAATCTCTCACGGACGAAGAGATAAGACAAACTGTCCACAAGTACATTGCCCTGTGCTCTGCCGAGCTCAAAAAACCCATACAAGAACAACGCACCTTTACTGAAAGAATTGTCGTAAGGATCCTTCAAATTTTGGTGCTGGCCTCCAAGAACACCTCCGAGGTGTTGAGGTATATAAAAGAACATGAGGAGGAGTTTCTGCAACTTCTCGAAGAGACTTTTGCCAGGGTTGTCACCGCAGAAAACCCCAGGATGCTCTCAGCCTTGACAAGCTGCTTGCATTACATGCTGCTAAACAACTGGGCACAGGGTATTGCGCTGCTTATCTGACACTAACGCAAGAAGGTGTCGAAGACTTGCACGCCGAGCTCGAAGAGAACAAAGAGGCACAAGACGAGGAGCAGGGGTTTGCCGCCGCGGAGCTGCTGGCCCTCCAGCGAGTAGCGCTTCATGTACCTGCCTACCCAGACCATTGCAGGCGGGAAAAACCCGAACAAAATCGCGCAGCTGATGCCGCCGGCGTAGCCCAGCGCCTTGATGAAAATATCGGGATAGATCAGGGAGATCAACGTGGGCGGGACAAACATCAGTAGGCACAGCCCCACTTTTCGAATCCCCTTCTTTTTGACTTTGAGGCCGTCCGCGAGGAAGTCGAGGAAGGCCAGCGCCAGGCCAATATAAGAGGTCGTGAGGGTGAAAAACGCAAAGTATTTGCCCACTTCAAAGAGCAGGCTGCTGCCGACCAGCTGCTTCAGCGGCATGACCGCGTTATCACCGGCCAAACCGGCTTGGACGAGGCCCTCCACAGGCACCACCCCTAAAATGATAAACTCCCAAATGAGATAGACGACTAGTGGAATGGACGTGCCGAGCACGATCGCCAATCGAACCTTTTTCACATTTCGGTCCATATAGGTCATCAGCGTAGGAATGATGAGCTGATAGGTAAACGAGGTGAAAAGGACAGGAAGCGCGATCCAAGATTTCGACCAGTTGGCAAATTGAAGAAGGTCATAGTCCACATGTTTGTAAGAGACCGTGATGAAGACGATGTAAGTGACCAATACCCCCACCATGAGGAACAAGTTCAGCCGATCGACCGACCGAGCGCCCAGGTACACTACCGGAGAGAGCAAAACGACATAGAGGACCATGGCAAGCCAAGGGGGCATGGCGCCGCCTGTAATCTCGGCGACGATTGTCCCCGTCCCGGCGACGTGGGCGATCATGACAGTGATGAAGAGAAAAAGGTAGAGCGCCCAGCAAATATTTCTTCCAACCGGACCGAGCAGGCGGTCTGCCATCGTGATCAAGTTGGCATCCTTCGGCATCCAAGAACAGACTTCGAGCAGGAGCAGGCCTGTGCAGAGCATGAAACACCAGCAGAGGAGATAGATCAAGACAGAGGGGAAAAAGCCGGCCGGCCCCGTTGCGACGGGAAGAGCGAGCATTCCCACGCCAATCGTGGTCCCCGCAATCAGCAGGGTGCCCCCGAGAACGTGGCCAAAGGAATGGAATACGTGCATAAAGATCCTTTTTTTCCAGTTCAGGCGCCCCCTCCTTCGCCGGGGCCGCTTGAAAAGTATCGTGTAACAAAGCGGGTTCTATTGCAGATGCCGCCGACGAAGGAGTGGCGCTCCGAACTGAGCAATAGTCAAGGGTTAGAGGATAATACGTTTTATCGTAAAAACGCAAGATTTTTTAGAAGCCAATGATAGATGGCGTCCACTTCAATTTCCGGGAAATCCGGATCGGCAGGCTCTTCTTCTTGTGTGAGGATCAGTCCTTTTTCCACATGGAGTTCATCCATTGCTTGGGCTAATGCTTTATATTCCCGCTCCCGGGTCTTGGGATCTTTTAGGCTCTCAGTGACCTGGATAAGAAGGACCACTGTAGTCCCTTCTCGAATAAGAAAGTCCACTTCTAAATGGTCTTTAGTTTTGTAGTAAAAGATTTCTTTGTGCCTTCTTCTCAGCTCGAGATAGACGACGTTTTCAAGATAGCGTCCTAGCTTTTTAGAAAAATGGAAGGCGATTTGTTTTACCAAACCGGTATCAATGGCGTACACTTTCTTTTGTAGCAGGGACTGTTCAGGGACAGAAAATGAAAATCGATCTAAAGTGAAAATTAAATAGGCATTTTCCAAATAGTGGATATAATTTTTGACGGTATTGACGCTGCCAAGGTCTAGGCTGTTTTTTATTTTCGTATACGATATAGGAGTTCCGATATTGCTGAGCAAATTGAGAGTGAGCTCGCGCATTGCCTTAACTTCTTTGATCTCGTAGCGGGCGATGACATCTTTGTAGAGGATGTTTTCATACACGTTTTGCAGAACTAAAGGGTTTTTGTGTTCGAGATATTCGGGCATGCCGCCGTGTGCTAAAAATTCGGTAAAATACTTTTTTAAAAGTGCCTTTTCCTGGGTAATGAAGAAACTTTTTTCATTGAAAGCGATTTGGTGGTATTCGAGATATTCTCTAAATGAAAACGGAAGAAGTTCAACGACAACATGGCGTCCGGTTAGACGCGTGCTCAATTCTGAGCTTAGCAAGGAGGCGTTGGATCCCGTGATGAAGACCTTGTTTCTCTCACGGTGGATGCGCCTCACAAAAAGTTCCCAGTCCTCAATATTTTGAATTTCATCAAAGAAAAATACATGCTTCAGTCCAAAAAGCTCGATCAACACTTCATATAAAAGATTGAAATCCTGAGTGGTAAATTTGACGAAGCGCTCATCTTCAAAATCCACAAAGTAGATATCGTTCTCATAGTGCTTTTTGAGGATTTGCCTCAGGAGGGTCGATTTTCCGCATCGGCGCACTCCGGAGATAATAACAATGTGGGAAAGAGGAATGAGTGAATCGAGCAGCGCGAGCCGCTCGCGCGCAATGCCGGGAGCCGCGAACTTGCCCGCGCTTTCCTGCTCCAAGATAATTTGCTTGATGATCTCTTTATCCATATCCCTAATGATAGGTTATTTGTAAAATCCTGTCAATAGACTGACAGGTTTTTGGAAAAATCGTTGCAAATTTGTGTTTTTCTTTGCTTTATGTGATATAACTCGCTGATAATTAGGTAGATGGGTTGATTTCTGAATGAGGAGAAAAAACCGGGCACGGTAACGCTTGCTATTACCCATAAGTATTTTTTTCCATAGGGAACTGTGGTTTTTGCATATGTTTACGGGCTGATGTGTATTCAACAGTTCAACGCAAAGACGCGGGAAGAACAGGAGAGATCGCCCTTTTAACCCTTTTTGCGTTAAATCTTCTTATCGGGTAATATTTCATCATGTTAGAGGGGCTTAAACTACTTCCTGCCAAGATTTTTGTTGATGACCGGGGCTTTTTTTCTGAGCTGTATCAAAAAAAAGTTTGCGAGGAGGCCGGCATCAGATGCCCCTTTGTCCAGGATAACCTCTCCTACTCGCGGAAGGGGGTGCTGCGCGGCATGCATTTTCAGGCGGGGCCCGGACAGGCCAAGCTTGTCTCTGTCCTAGAAGGGGAAATATTTGATGTCGCCGTCGACATCCGGGACGGCTCCCCCACCTTCGGCCAGTGGGAGGGGGTGACCCTCACCCCGGAAACGCAATTTTTTATTCCCGCCGGGTTCGCCCACGGTTTTTATGTGCTCAGCGACCACGCTTATGTGTTCTATAAGGTGAGCAGCTACTACGATCCCGCCCAGGAAAAAACCTTCCGTTTCAATGACCCGCAAGTGAACATTCAATGGCCCGGGAGCGCCTTTACTCTTGCTGCGCGCGATCAGCACGCTCCCTTTTTTGAGGAGCTTTTTGTGTGAGGATCTGGATTGTCGGCAAAGAGGGACTGTTAGCGAGAGCGTTGGCCCGAGCCTGCGCACAGCGGGGACTGGATTTTTTTGCGACGGGCCAATCAGAGGCCGATGTGACACGCCCTGAAACGTTGGAACCTTTCGCAGAAGAGGCCACGCATATCATCAATTGCGCCGCGTATACGAACGTAGACCTCGCCGAAACGGAAATCTCTCGCTGCTATGCCATCAATGCGGAAGGTCCCGCCCATCTCGCCAAAGTCGCGCACGGCAAACTGCTCCACGTCTCCACCGACTATGTTTTCGATGGGAAACAGGAGCGGCCCTACGTGGAAACCGATCTCTGCCGCCCTCTCTCGGTTTACGGGAAAAGTAAGCGGGATGGAGAGGCCAAGTGTTTGGAAGCCGCGCCGGATGCCTGTATCGTGCGCACCTCGTGGCTCTTTGGGGTCGGGGGAAAGAATTTTCTCTCTTCTTTGCTGCAGCTGATGCAAACTCAAGAAGAGATAAAGGTAGCAGGCGATCAGCTCGGCAGCCCAACCTATGTCGAAGATTGTGCGGGGACACTTCTTGATCTCATCGACCGACGCGGGATTTTTCACGTCACGAGCGGAGGAGCGCTGACGCGCGCTCAGATTGCGCACGAGATGCGCGCAGCGGCGCTTGAGGCGGGGCTCCCGTTGAAATGTCAAAGAATTACTGCCGCTTCCTTTGGTGCGGCTGCAGAGCGGCCGAACTATTCCGTGCTCGCGCTGGATAAGGTGGAGCAGACGCTGGGCAAACCCTGCAGACAGTGGAAAGAGGCCGTTCGGGAGTATGTAAAACATGCGCTATAAAAAACTCCTAGTCACCGGCGGCGCCGGCTTCATCGGGTCGGCCTTTATCCGTTACGGACTCTCGCGCCTTCCCTGTGAATCGCTCACGAACTTGGACCTGCTCACGTATGCCGCAGACCCTGCGAGTTTGCAAGCGGTAGAAAAGGACCCGCGCTATTTATTTGTGCAGGGCGACATTTGCGATGAGGATCTCGTCGAGAGGCTCTGCATCTCCCATCAGATCGATGCCATTGTTCACTTTGCGGCAGAGACCCATGTCGACCGGAGCATTTTGGAGCCGACGACATTTTTATACGCTAATGTGGCGGGGACTGTGGCTCTTTTAGAGGTCGTGCGCCGCCATCCCCGCATCCACTTTCATCACGTCTCCACCGATGAGGTCTACGGCTCTTTGGAAAAGGGGCACTTTTCTGAGACCTCTCCCTACCGCCCCAACTCTCCCTACGCGGCCTCCAAAGCAGCTGCGGATCATTTTGTAAGGGCTTATGCGCATACCTACGGACTCTCCACCACGCTCTCCCACTGCAGTAACAACTATGGACCCTATCAAAACAGAGAAAAGTTGATCCCGCTGATGATCTCCCGCTGTCTCGCCAAAGAGCCCCTTCCCGTTTATGGCTCCGGACTGAATGTGCGCGATTGGCTCTATGTCGACGACCACGCCGAGGCCCTCTGGATGATCTTAGAGCAAGGCCGGCGCGGCGAGGTATATGACATCGGCGGAGAGTGCGAGCGGCAAAACTTAGAGCTCCTTGGCGCGCTCATCTCCCTCCTTGCCGCTGCGACCCAAGAGAGCGAGGAGAGCTACCGCGCGCTCCTCGCTTTTGTTCCCGACCGCCCGGGCCACGACCTCCGGTATGCCATCGATTGCGCCAAAATCCAAAAAGAGCTAGGGTGGAGGCCGCGCCATTCATTCGCTGAAGGGCTAAGAAAAACTGTGGATTGGTACATGCATGCTAGGGTCTAAAAAAATTACGTGCATCATCCCCGCTCGACTGAAGTCGAGCCGGTTTCCCCGCAAGATGCTGGCGACCCTCAAAGGGAAACCGCTCCTCCAGTGGGTGTGGGAAGCGGCGCACAAGGTCTCCTTTTTCGACCACATTGCCTTTGCCATCGACGCCAAAGAGACCGCGGATGTGATCAAAACCTTCCACGGCAAATACTATATGACCTCTCCGGAATGCCAATCGGGGACCGAGCGGCTCGTCGAACTTGCCCGCGAGGGGAAGATCGACACCGACATTTGGGTCAACTGGCAGGGGGACGAGCCGTTCATCCAAGCCCAGATGGTGCATGAACTCCTCCAGGGCTGCCGCCATGAAAAAAGCGACATCTGGACCCTCAAAAAAAGAATTGTCCTCCGTGAAGATATTGAGAGCCCTCACATCGCGAAAGTGGTGACTGACAGGGAGGGCTACGCTCTCTACTTTTCAAGGAGCGTGATCCCTTATTATCGAGAGCCCTACCCGGAGGAAGACAAAGTATTTTTTAAACATATCGGGATTTACGCCTACACTGACAAAGCCCTGCAGCGGATCGGGCATCTGCAGCCCTCCTATCTCGAAGAGGCCGAGCAGCTTGAGCAGCTCCGCTTTCTCTACCACAATCTGAAGATCAAGGTCCACGAGACCGAATTTGAGGTGTTTGGCATCGACCTCCCTGAGCATCTGGCCAAAGCCGAGGACCTTCTTACGAATTTGGATTAATTTTTTAGAAAAATCGAGCATTTCTCGATGAGTAATTTCTCTGCGCCAAGTCGCATAGACGCGATAAGAGACCGCTTCCTTTTGCTCCCTCCTCTCACCTTCCGTTGAGATTATCTCCCCACTAAGGTATTATGTCCCCATGTTTCAAACAGAATATAAGTATGGATTTGTCACGGATGTCGCTTCGGAGTCTTTCCCTAAAGGGCTGACCGAAGAGACTGTCCGCGCCATTTCGGAGAAAAAAAATGAACCTCCCTTCATGCTGGCGTTTCGCCTAAAGGCCTTTCAACAATGGAAAGAGATGAAAGAGCCCGCCTGGGCAAACATCCATTATCCGCCGATCGACTACCAAAATATTTCTTACTATTCTGCGCCGAAAAAGAAACAAACCCTAAGTAGTTTAGATGAGGTCGATCCCGAGATCTTAAAAACATTCGAGCGGCTCGGCATTCCGCTTGACGAGCAGAAGCGGCTCGCCAACGTGGCCGTCGATGTGGTGTTCGACTCGGTCTCTTTGGGAACGACCTTCCAAAAAACGTTGCAAGAGGCAGGCGTCGTCCTCTGTTCGATCTCTGAGGCAATGCAGAGATTTCCGGAACTCATCGAAAAGTACTTGGGCAGCGTGGTGCCGATCGGCGACAATTATTTCACGGCGCTCAACTCCGCCGTATTTTCCGACGGCTCTTTCGTCTACATCCCTAAAGGGGTCCGCTCGCCGATGGAGCTCTCCACCTATTTCCGGATCAACGAACGGGAGACGGGACAGTTTGAGCGGACGCTCATCATTGCCGAAGAAGGGTCCTATGTCAGCTACCTCGAGGGATGCACCGCCCCCGCCTATGATACGAACCAACTCCACGCGGCCGTTGTCGAGTTGATCGCGCTGGACCGCGCAGAGATTAAATACTCCACGGTGCAGAACTGGTATTCAGGAAACAAAGATACGGGCCTGGGCGGCATCTATAATTTTGTGACGAAGCGGGGCCGCTGCGCCGGCTACCAGTCGAAGATTTCTTGGACGCAGGTCGAAGCGGGCGCCGCGATCACCTGGAAATATCCGAGCTGCATCCTTCAGGGCGATGAGTCGATCGGGGAATTTTATTCGGTCGCCGTCACGAATGGAAAAATGCAGGCCGACACGGGCACGAAAATGATCCACCTCGGCAAAAACACCCGCTCCACCATCGTCTCCAAAGGGATCTCTGCCGACACGTCCCACAACACGTATCGAGGCCTTGTCAAGATGGCGCCGAAAGCTGCAGGGGCGCGCAACTACACCCAGTGCGACTCGATGCTGGTCGGCAACCGCTGCTCGGCCAACACCTTCCCTTACATTGAGGTGGGCAATCCTTCGGCTCAGGTGGAGCACGAGGCCTCTACTTCCAAAATGAACGAACAGCAACTTTTTTATTTGCAGTCGCGCGGCATCGGCAGAGAAGAGGCGATCACGATGATCGTCAGCGGCTTTTGCAAAGAGGTCATTCAAGAGCTTCCCTTAGAATTTGCGGCGGAAGCGCAGAAGCTCCTCCTCATCAAATTAGAAAACTCCGTAGGATAAGGCATGATAGAAATTAAAGAACTTCACGTCAACGTTGACGACAAACCGATTTTAAAAGGCTTAAGCCTCCAGGTGAAGGCGGGCGAGGTCCATGCGCTCATGGGACCCAATGGCGCCGGCAAGTCGACGCTTGCCAAAGTGCTTGCGGGCGATCCTGCGTATGAAGTCGTCAGCGGCGAGGTATGGTTCAAAGGACAAAATCTTTTAGAGCTCAGCCCCGAAGAAAGGGCCCGCCTCGGCCTCTTCATGAGCTTTCAGTATCCCCTCGAGATCCCTGGGATCAGCAACCTTCAGTTCCTTCACGCCGCCTACAACGCGGTAAATCCGGCCAAGATCTCCGAGGAGGCGTTCCTCGATATTCTTGAAGAGAAGATGGCTCTCCTCGAGGTTAAGCGCGAATTTAAAGAGCGCAGCCTCAACGAGGGATTTTCCGGGGGCGAGAAAAAGCGGAATGAAATTCTGCAGATGGCGGTCCTCAATCCCGCATTTGCGGTCCTTGACGAAACAGATTCCGGCCTCGACATCGACGCGATGCGCGTGGTCGCCGCCGGGGTCAACCGCTTGATGCGCCCGGACAATGCGCTCCTTTTGATCACCCACTACCAGCGGCTCCTCGATTATATTAAACCGCACTGCGTCCACGTCCTCCTCGACGGCAAAATTGTTGCCTCCGGCGGCTGCGAACTCGCCCTCACCCTAGAAGAGAAAGGTTATGACTGGCTCACCGTTTAATCAAGATCTCTTAGAGAGATTTGCGCAAAGCCCCGCGGGGTTCATTGAGGAACGCGCATTGAGCCGCGACCGGTTTCTCCGGATGGGCCTTCCAGAAAAGAGGGGGCCATTCCAGTATTTTCCCCTCTCTCAACTCTACGGGGCGTCATTTCGAAACGGGAGCGCTGTTTTCAGAGGGTGTGAAGAAAACACTCTTATCTTCCTCGATGGGGAGTTCAAACCGGAGCTCTCCCGCTTGAGCAACCTGAAAGACCTGGTCATTCTGCCCCTTGAGGAAGCGCAGCGCTCCTACCACAGCATCCTCTCCAGAAGACTTTCACAAAGCGCATCTGAAGAAAAAGATCCCTTTGCCCTCCTCAACCTCTCTTTGCACAACCGCGGCGCCTTCGTGTTCATTCCTCCCAACGCGTTGATCAAGAACCCAATCCGCGCGGTCCACTACATCAGCCGCCCCTGCTTTCCCCGCGTGCAGCTCTTTGTGGGCGCGCGGGCGCGCGTGGAATGGATCTCTACCGTTATCCAAGACGCCCCCCAGCCGCTCTGGTCCAGTCTTGTGTTCGATGCTGCGCTGGACGAAGGGGCTGAAGTGCACCTCACGCAAAACTACACCCTTTCCCCGGAGAGTTTTCTTTTCGATGCAACACGGGTTGCCTTAAAAAAACAAGCGCGGTTCACTGCCGTCGCCGTCCACAAAGGAAGCCGCGCGCTGCGCCAAGATTATCATCTGCATCTGGCCGGCGAAGAGGCCGCCGCCGAGCTCTTCGGTCTCTCGCTCCTTGAAGACAACCGGCAAGCCCATGTGCATGTGCGGATGGAGCACGAAGCGCCCCACTGCAGATCGAGGCAGCACTTCAAAGGCGTCTTGCGGGACCACAGCCAGTCGAGCTTTGAGGGAAAGATCTATGTCCACCCTGAGGCGCAGAAGACGGAGGCCTACCAGCTGAACAACCATCTCATTTTGGGTGAGCGGGCGATCGCCAACAGCAAGCCCAACCTCGAAATCTTTGCCGACGACGTCAAAGCCTCCCACGGGGCCACTGTGTCGCAGCTGCGCGCTGATGAGCTATTCTATCTCCAAGCCCGCGGCATCTCCCAAGAAACAGCAAAACAGCTTCTCACACGCGCCTTCTGCCGCGAGATCATCGAAAAAATCCCTCACGCCGAACTTCGGTCTCTTTGGTTATGAAAAACGACTTTCCGATTTTTAAACACAAACAGCTTGTCTATCTCGACTCAGCCGCGACGACGCAAAAACCCCAAATAGTGATCGATGCAATCCGCCGTTTTTATGAAGAGGACTATGGCACGGTGCACCGCGCCGTCTACAGTTTGGCCGCCCGCGCGACACAGCAGTATGACGCGGTCCGAGAGAAAGTGCGGCGCTTTCTGCATGCCCGCGAGAAAGAAGAGATCGTCTTTACCAAGTCGACAACCGAAGCGATCAATCTCGTTGCCGCCGGCTTCCCCTTAGCCCCCGGCGATGAGGTCTTGATCTCCGCCATGGAACACCACTCCAACATTGTCCCTTGGCAGATGGCCTGCTCCCGCACCGGCGCCCGCCTCAAAGTGATCCCGATCAGCGACACCGGAGAAATTTTGTTGGACGCTTACAAAAACCTCCTCTCGCCCCGCACAAAGCTCGTCAGCGTAGCCCACGTTTCCAACGTTTTAGGTACGATCAACCCGATCCAAGAGATGGCGGCGCTCGCTCATGCACACGGCGCCAAAATCTTTGTCGATGGGGCGCAGAGCGTCGCCCACCTTGCGGTCGATGTACAGAAAATGGATGTCGACTTCTTTGCATTCTCGGGCCACAAGGCCTATGGGCCCACGGGCATTGGCGTCCTCTATGGAAAAAAAGAACTTTTGCAGCAGCTGCCCCCCTATCAAGGCGGAGGGGACATGGTAGACACCGTCACCTTTGAAAAGACCACCTATCAACAACCTCCGCTCAAGTTTGAAGCGGGCACCCCCATGATCGCCGAGGTCATGGGGCTGGGTGCTGCCCTCGATTACCTCAACCAGTACGGGCTGGAGGCGATCGGAGCGAAAGAGCAGCAACTATTGCAAGAGGCGACTACGCAGCTGCAGGAGGTCCCGGGGTTAAGGATTTTGGGAACGGCGCCGCACAAAAGCGGGATCATCGCTTTTGTCATCGAGGGGGTGCACCCTCTCGATCTCGGCACGCTCCTCGATCTCAAAGGGATCGCCGTGCGCACCGGCCACCACTGCGCCCAGCCGCTGCTCCGCCGCTTTGGGCAGAGCGCCGCAACCCGCGTCTCGTTCGGCGTCTACAACACATCGGAAGATGTCGACGCCCTGATGCGCGCTCTTCGCGAGGCCCTCAAGGTATTACTTTAAGTATCAGCTTTGCTGGAATTTTTAACGCAAAGCCGCAGAGACGCAAAGAGAATTAAAAGAACCTTAGCGGATTCCTTTGCGTCTCCGCGCCTTTGCGTTGAACTGTCTTAATCACGCTAAGTCGTTAACCATAATTCTAAAAGTCGATCTGGAGGCTTAAGGTGCCGCCTTGGAAGCTGAGATCGCCGAGGTTGGAGACGTAAGCGCCGGGCTTGATGTTGTCAGAAAAGAGGATGAGCTGGTTTTGTCCGTAGAAGGTATGCTCTTCCCAGCCGAGCAGGACGGCGGTGTGGTAGCGGCCCTCGCAAAAATCTCTGTCCCAACGGATGCCTGCAGAAAGATCGAGGACGGTCCTTTGGCTATTGAAGTCATGGGCGACGCCGAGTTGATCGATGTTGAGCGGGAGGACATCTTCGTGCTCGGTGATCTCAAAACGGCCGAAGAGGATCGAGACGGCGGCGTTCCCGTAGAGGCTAAAGTCGCATCCTAGGATCCATTGGGTGCTGAGTCCCGCGCGCAGCCCAACGCCATGGAAGTGGTTTTTCATATGGATGGAGACCTTGTCATCGCCGGGAAGGGTCGAGGTGCCTCCGTAATAGTCGACATGATAATCTTGGGGCAGCGACGCGCCGCGGAGCCCGAAGTGAGGCCTGAGGGTGAGCCATTTGCTCGTGAAGAATTCTCTGCCGAGCTCAAGATCCACGATATCTAGTGTGAGCTCCCAGTGGGCTTTTGCGGAGGAGGCGGTCGTCTTTTGGTCGAAGGTTGCTTCATGGGTGTTGTTAAGGGTGGTATAGAGCTCGCCGTGTGTGGAAGGGGTCGCGTCGCCGTCGGCGGTGCTAATGAGATGGATCCACGCGGCGTAAAGGTCCCAGCCGTCGTGGCAGAAATTGCAGCCGAGGCCCACCCGGAATCCCCAATTCCATTTAAAGTCGGGATCGACGAAATGACCGTCATTGATGAGGCCCATGTCTTGCTCATTCTTGATGACGAAGGAGAGGCCATTCTCGTTGGCTTGCCAATAGAGCAAATCTCCGGTGGCAAGCAGGTCGTACCCTTCGCAAATTCTGGGACGGACGGAAGGATTGCCCATCGCGCCGCTTTGTTGTTTCTGCTCCAAGGCTGAGAGGCGGCTGTCGAGGTTGCGGATTTGCATGTCTTCAGCGGCAGCCAGTTCGCTCACGAGCGCAAAAGAGACTAGTGAGGCAATTGCCTCTAGCGGCAACAATCTTTCCCAATTCATGGTCTAAACTCTATAGATTTTATAAGTTTTGGGTCAACACCGTTCTTGCTCTAAAAGTCAACTTCGAGGCCCAATGTCCACCCTTCTGTGGTCAGGTCGCCCTCTTGCGGGGCGTAGAATGTATAAGTCGCAGGGCTAGTGGGCGCGGTGTGGCCGCCGCCGGGCGCTGAAATGGAGTTGTAATAAATCCACTGGTTCATATTGAACACAATGTGCTGCTCCCAACCGAGCCAGAGGGCTAAGTGGTAGTCGGCATCGCAGCAGTCGCGGTCGTAGCGGAGGCCAAGGGCTAGGTCTGTCATGGCGCGCGAGTCCCTGAAGCTGCTTTCCGTGGAGAGGATATTGAGACTGCCTCCGAGGACGCTGTCGATCCCATTGGTGTTTTGCACCGTCTCATTTTGCTCAATGTCGAAACGTCCATAGACGAGTGAGAGTGCGAGGTTGCCGTAGAAGCTCCAATCTCCTCCGCAGCTTCGCGTCCAGTGCCACTCCGAGTTCAGGCCGCCGCGGACGCCGACGCCCCAGAAGTTGTTTTTGAAATCGACGTCGTCCACTAAAGGGATACCGGTTTCTGTAAAGGTGCCTCCGTTATAATCAATATCATATTTTTGGCGGATTGAGGCGCCGCGCAGGCCGACGTGAGGCCTTAAGGTGAGGTACCGGCTGGTGTAAAACTCGCGGCCGAGTTCTAGGTCGATTAGGTCAAAGTGGAGCTTCCAGCGGGCATCGATGCTATCGGCTGTGGGATTGACGGTCCTAGCGGTCGTGCTCAGGTCGGAGACGCCGAGCGCATTTTCAGATCCTGGAACTACAGCGGTATAGAGGGCATAGACGCGACGGGGAACCATTTGGAGGTCGATGTCCACATGTTGAGTTGCCGTTGTCCTGAGGTGGGTCCAATCTGCGTAAAGATCCCATCCGTCATGGGTCCAATCGTATCCTAACCCTAAGCGGTATCCATAGTCCCATTTGCTCTTAGGATGGAGAAGATCAGCATCGTAGAAGGGTGAAGAGTGATTTAACGAGACTTGGCTTGCGGCAAGGTTCGCGGCTTCCGTGTTTTTGATGGCAAACTGGAGTCCGTCCAGATGCGCAGTCCACAGAAGGCCTTCTAAGGTGACGACGGCGCGCGCGCAATCAACGTGGGGACGCGCATGGGGATTAATCATGCCCAAGGAGCAGGGATTGGTTGCGGGAACGAAGGGAGTGCTGCAGGCGCCTGCGGGTTTGATCTCGGGACATGTTGCGCACGAATCAGCATGGAGGAAGCTTGTGATGCTTAAGAGGGATGCAGCTGCAATTTTTAAACTCATGATGTGTCTCCCGATGTTGAGTGATGTTCGTTGCTACTTTAGGTTCTTGATAAATATTTCGTCAAAGAAAAAACCTAGGTTTAGAAACTAAACCTAGGTTTAAGCGATCCTTGGAACTTAAGATTTCTTAGAAATCTAAGCTGAAACCGACGGACCAGCCTTGTGTGGTCAAATCGCCGTTCTCAGGTGCATACATTGTATAGGTAGCTGGACTTGATGGGAGCAAGTGGCCTGGAGTACCCGCTACGTTATCTGTGCTTGTGTAACGAACCCACTGGTTCATATCGAACGCAATGTGGTGTTCCCAAGCAAACCAGACGGCGATGTGATAATCTGCATCGCAGCAGTCATAGTCATAGCGAAGTCCCAGCGCGAGGTCTGTCATGGCCCTAGAAGCGCGGAATGAATTTTCCACATCTAAGATATTGACAGGTCCGCTAGGAATACTGTCGATCGAATTGCTATCGATGACCGCTTCCTCTTGAGTAACCTTGAAATGTCCGTAGATCATAGATAGAGCGACATTTCCGAAGAAGCTCCAGTCTCCTCCGCAACCGCTGCTCCAATGCCACTGAGAGTTCAAACCGCCGCGTACGCCGATACCGCGGAAATTGTCTTTCATCGAGATCTCATCTGTTAAGTTAAGCGGGAGGGTAGCGATGATTGCTTCACGGAAGCTTCCGCCTAGATAGGTGATATCATAGTGTTGATCGATAGAAGCGCCTCTTAAACCAATGTGCGGTCTCAGAGTTAAATATCTACTTGTATAGAAGGCACGGCCCAATTCGAGGTCGATTAAGTCGAGGTGCAATCTCCAAGAAGTGGTTGCTTCCGCGGCAATAGGATCTACCAAACTGGTGGGCGCTAAATTGAGAAGATCTGTGGCACCGGGAGCAATGGCCGACCAGAGGGTATAAATTCTGGCGGTTGTTGTGTTGGAGTCGGCGACTACATCATCAGAAGCATTGCTTCTATAATGCGTCCACATGGCTTCAAGGTCCCAACCGTCATGAGTGAGAACATAGCCGAGGCCGAATCTAAATCCATAATCCCATTTTCTATCGATATTCAAGACGTCCCCGTTGTAATACGAAGAGGAGTGGGTTAAGGAAATCTGGTTGCTGGCTAGGTTAGGCGCTTCTGTATTAGAGATCGCATACTCGAGGCCGTCTTCGTAGGCATTCCAGTAAAGCAGTTCTGCTGAGAATGTCGCACGGGCACAGTTAACGTGAGGTCTAGCGTTTGGATTAACCACGCCGATCGCACATGGATTTGTTGCTGGCACGAATGGGTTTTTGCATTCGCCCATCGGTTTAACTTCTGGACAAGTGGCACAAGCATCAGCTTGAAGAAAGCTTGTGATACTCAAGAATGATGCGGCCGCTACTGGCAGCACCTTTTTCAGATTCAGGTTCATATAAGATCCCCCTGGGTTTGGATCAGTTAATAAAGTTCGAAACATTCGCGGCGCCATCGACATTCCAATGGAACCTCTTAATAGGCTTACTGTAATTTTTAGTATGATTTATGGTCAACAAGAAATTTTATGGGCAAAAAAATGGTTTTTTTTTTGCGGCAATATCATATTTAACAAACTTAGGGGTAATGGTTTGTGTTTATTTCTGTTGAAGTGATTTTTTTTGTTACAGGCTCAAATGTCTCTATTGGAGGTCATGCTTTTTCTGAAAAAAAGAGAAGGTCGGGTGTGCAGGGTGAGGCGCCTTTGCGTTGAACTGTTAAATTTACATTAGTCTGTAAACGTAGGATCGGGCATGGGCACGTTAGGGGAGACTATTGGCGGAGGGCGGGAAGGATGTTATCCAGATCGGTGAGCCAGAGGAGAGCCTGTGTGCTCAGCTGGTCGAGGATGAAGAACCAGGCGGCGCAGAGGAGGGCGATGCCGAGGAGGGACTTGATGGACATGCCGAGGAAGGCGATTTGGACCTGGGGAGCGAGTCGGTTGGCGATGCCGAGGAACATCTCTGCCATGAGGATTCCCACGATGGAGGGGGCGGCGAGCTGGATGGAAAGGGTGAGGAAGCGGGTGAGGAGCCCGAGGATCATTTGCCAAAGGGGCTGGGCGAGGTTGAAAAAGGTGGGATTGAAAAAAGTGTCCACAGGCATGAGGCTGTAGGAGTGAAGGACGGCGTTGAAAAAGATGAAGGGGCCGCCGATTTGAAAAAAGAGGACGATGAACACGTAGTTGTAGAGCATCCCGATGGAGGAAACTTGGGACTGCATGATGGGGTCCTGGACCATGAGAGAGGAAGAACCCCGGAGGAAGTCGATGAGGACGCCTGAGGACTGGGCGATATAAAAGGGGATGCCGACGATGGTGCCCAGGATGATCCCGATGAAGAATTCTTTGAGCCCGTAGACGATCATGTCATAGGAGTCGAGGCCGATGGGGGATGTCATGGTCGATACCAGCATGGGAAGGAGGATGATCGTGAGCGAAATGGCAAGGCCCATTTTGACGGGAGCGGGAAGTTTTGCTCCGAGGAAAGGGGCCATGGAGACGATCGGGCCGATCCGCATGAGGCCCAAAAGGAAATAGAAGAGCAGCGCGTTCAAGGTCATGTTGGGGAAGTTCTGGAAATAGGAGAGGTAATCATCCATGGATCAGTAGGTCCATTTGGGGAAGTTGGTCAGGATGTTGCTTGCAAATTGGAGGATTTGCGCTCCCAGCCAGCCGCCCATGAGGATCAGGGTGATGATCACGGCTACAAGTTTCACGGTGAAAGAGAGGGTCTGCTCTTGGATCTGCGTTGCGGCCTGGAAGATGGCGACAAAGAGGCCGAGGGCCATGCTGATAATAATGGGCGGGCCCGACAGGATGAGGATCAGAAGAAGGGCCTGGTAGCAGAGCTGATAGATTTCTGCAGAGAACATGCAATTACCTAAATGTGAGGACGAGTCCTTGGATGATGAGGGTCCAGCCGTCAACCATGACGACGAGCAGCAATTTTAACGGGAGGGCGATGGTCAGCGGAGAGAGCATCATCATCCCCATGGCAAGCAGGATATTCGAGGTGACGAGGTCGATGACAAAGAAGGGAAGGTAAATGAGGACCCCGATTTCAAAGGCCGCTTTGAGCTGGGAGGTGATGAAGGCCGGGATGAGGACGATGAAGTCCGCTGGTTTAAGCTCTTGCTTAAACGGTTCGGGAAAGGATTTATAGGCCAGCTGATAGAAGCTGCTGATATGCTTTTCCATCGAGTTTCTTTGTAAAAAGCCGCGCATGGGTTCTTTGGACTTGTCGACGATATTGATGATGTACTGGGCGCTGGCTCCGGAAACAAGTGTCTGGGGCGGTGAGGTTTTGATCGCTTCCTCTGCGGCAGTATACATGGCAAGGCCGGTGGGGAACATCACATAGATCGTCATCAAGAGGGCGATTCCGTTGAGTACTTGGTTAGGGGGCGACTGCTGGACGCCGAGGGCGTTGCGCAGCAGCGAGAGGACGACGACAATTTTCACATAGGAAGTGAGGAGCATAACGGCAAAGGGGAGAATGGCCAGGCCCGCGAGGACGGCGAGTTCCGTATTCAGGGTGGGCGATGGGGGCGCTGCGGGGGCGCCGGCATCTGCCGCCATCGCTGCGGCGGATACGGCAAAGAAGAGGATGAGGAAAAATGTTTTCATTATTTTTACACTTTTGGCTTCATGAATTTTGTAAAGGCGGCCTCGAGAGCGCGCCATTGGTTTTCCATCGTTGCATTGATAATGCCAGCTTCGGTGACGATAATACAACCTCCTTTTTCTACATCGGCCCGTTCCTGAATGGAAAAGCTGTCGACTTGCTCTAAAATTTCTTTCAGGCGGGGCTTGTTCTTCTCTAGGAGGTCTTTATCATCTTTGTTGACGTAAATGATCACGCGCCGATTTTGCACGGCGGGGGCCATCGCCTGCATGACGATGTCGACGATGGTTTCAGGGCTGAGTTCGAGCTGCTTGCCGACAATTTTCTGGGCGGCTTTGAGGACGAGGGGAAGGGCCAGCTGCTGCATTTCGTGGCGCAGCCGGGCAATTTCTTGGTCGAACCGGACCAAATGTTCATTAAACTGAGAAAGCCCTTCGTCAAAGCCCTCTTTCTCCGCCTTTTCGCGCAGGGTAATGCACTCCAGCTCGGTCTGCTTGCGGAGGGCCTCTCGATCTTCCTCTGCTTTTTTCAGGACTTCTTCTGCGGTGAGCAAGGTGCTAAATTCCTCCTTGCGCAGGATTTTTGTTCCTTTGGCCGGATGGAGTTCGCCTTGAAAGATAAGGGAAAAGAATTTCATGAGGCTGTCCCGTGGGGTGAGGTTTTAAGGTGGGAAAGAAGCCCCTCGACCTGAGAGGTGAGGATGCCTTGAACTTTTGTCTCGACCGGTGTCGCAAATTTTTCCAGCTGGTCTGCCTGGGCGGTGTCCATCCGGCGGCTTAAATGCCACCGCAGGCTGCCGTTTTCCAACCCAATTGCTTTGGCGAGGCGGTTGAGGCCGCGCTGCAGGATGGAGGCGGAGAGGGTTGCGGGATTGCCATCCCATTTGCCGAGCCCCATTTTGCTGAACACCACCGGTTCTTTGTGCTGTCTCAATGTTTTTAAATATTTTTGCTGTTCGTAAGAGAGAGACTCTTCAATTTTTTTTAGCTTGACGGTCTCGATGATCTGGGGCATTTCAACAGCGACATCGCGCATCCCTAAGAGGGAGAGGAGAAGGCGGAAGTTCTGCGACGACAGGGTGAGGAGGGAATTTAATGGGGACGGGGGAAGGAAATCGATGGGAAGAAGGTCTTTGTATTCCTTGGTTAAATGATCCCACCAGGCTTCTTCAAAGAAGCGTTTGGCGAGCGGGGTCAGCGGGAGGAGCGTGTTGGTAAAGAGGAGGACCTTCTTTAATTCTTTGATCTGCTTCTCAGAGAGCGGGGAGAGGAAAAGCGGGATGTCGTTCGCAGGCAGCGTCCGCAAAAAAAGAGCGAGCCAGGAACTGTGAACCTCGCTTAGCTGCACGCGCAGGGGGGTTAGTCCTTGGCTCAAATCCCGCCAAGGCGCCTCTGGAAGCGGGCTCTCCAAGCAGCCGAGCAGCGCCTGTCTTTTGTCCTTCGGACACTTTTGCAAAAAAGCTCTGCAGGCAATCAGCGCGCTTAAGTTCATCCGTCCTCCGGCGGAAACCCGGCCCTTAAGGGCCGGGTATTTTCAAAAAAAACGATTTGGGAGGGGGTCGAAGCCCCTCCCAAGACGCAGTAACAATCCCCGGCCTTAAGGCCGAGGTTCACAAAAACAACTTGTTCCGTCAAGGCTGCTTGTCTTGGGGTGGTTTTTCTTTACTCTCTACGGGGATGGGGTTGAACAGCTCTTTGACCCCTTGGTTCCGCAGCAGCGGATAAAACTTCCAGAGCATCCATCCGATGATCACTGCAAATAAAACGCTAATCGCGGTGAGAGCGAAGAAGATGATCCGGAACTTGGCTGCCGACTGCTTGCTCATCACAATCGACCAGATGCTCACATATTCTTTGGTCTGGTTGGAGAGGGATTCCCCTTTATTTCCCAAGGTGATATCGGTGAACCGGGAGCGCTCGGAGATCACGGTGACATCGTTGAGGTCGAGTCCATTCACGCTTCCGGACACAAGGCGTTTAATTTTTGTGACGAGATGGCTATTGGGATCATCCAAAATGCCTTGGTGCTTGACGAACACAGCGGCGGTGACCTTCGTCGGCGGCTGGGCCGTGCCCGGCGTAGGCGCTGTGGTCGTTACGGGAGGGAAGGAAAGCTGGACGTAGGCATCGATCACGCCGTCAATTTGCCGGATGGTATTGGCAATTTGCTGGGCGAGCCCTGCTTGGTAGCGGATCGTCTCCGAATTCGCTGAAGACATGAGCCCCTGCTGTGCGAAAAGGGTCAGCAAGTCGGTGCCTTGGACGCGGGGCAGCCCATTTTGATTTAAAATGGCCATGGCCTCGGTGGACTTTCCTTCCTCCACAGAAATGCTATAAAGTGCGATGCTTTCTCCCATGCCCGGATTTGCCGATGTGGAAGCGATCTTTTGCGCGTTAATATTTTTGCTCGCTAAAAAGACAACGATCTCGTTGGCTTCCCGTTCCGGGATGTCATTGACGATGATGGAATTGGTTTCGCAGCCGGTGAGAAGGAGGAGGGCTGCGAAGAGAAAGGAGAAGAGTATTTTCATAAATTTTTCTTATTAAGGGTAAAATGTGTCAGTCTAGCAGCCGAGAAAACGCCCGGCCCCGCCCTTCTTATAGCAGTTACGGAATAAAGAGGAAATTACAAAAATCTATATGGAGGGAAAACTGTCAAAAAAGTCAAAAAAGAAAAAAGATCGGGCAAGGGCACGGGCACGTAGGAATTGCTGAGAAGTTGTAGGCGCTTACAATCCTTCTTTCGTGCCCGTGCCCGATCTCATTGGCTTTTTCTTATAGATCCATGCAGGCCCATTACCGAACCGGCGGCATATATAATGGTGGATGCCGGTCAATGCTGCGCGGTATTGGAGCAGCTTCTCTTTTTTATTTTTGGAGGGGAAGAGCGATTTGATCGCAAATAATTTATATAGGTGGAAAATTTCAGGCAGCAGAACTCTGAGATAAAGGGAAACTTTTTGGGGCCGGGTGCAATTTCTTTCGATCCAGAGGAGCCGGTTCCGCCACCAAAAGTAGGTGGAGTGGGGTTTGCCGCCCGTAAAGGAGGCAGAGACTTTATGCCACACGAGGGCCTCTCGGCAGACGTGCAGCGGAAAGCCGGCGCGTTTTGCCCGAAAGCAAAAGTCGGACTCCTCCCAGATCAAAAAGAATTTGCTCTCGAGGAGGCCGATCGTCTCAAAGACGCCCCGGCGGACAAATAAGGCGCAGCCGCAGAGATAGTCGAGGCTCAGCTCTTCCGGAATTTCTTTGGCGCGCAGGCAGGTGAAATCGAACGAGGCAGTGCGCGGATTCCACGTGCCGCCGAGATGATCGAGCCGGTCCCGCTCTTGATAGAGATAGATCAGCGCGCCTTGGATCGGCTTGTCCGCGCGCGCGAATGCAGATAAAAATTGGGGATCTACGATTGTATCGTTGTTGAGGAGCACGACGGCATCAAAATCTTTTTCGAGGGCGTAGCGGATGCCCACATTGTTGCCCTCGGCAAATCCAAGATTTTCCTTGTTTTTAAGCACCGTGACATGAGTTGGGAGAGAGTCGAGGGAGCCGTCGGTCGACCCGTTGTCGACAACGATGGTCTCAAACTTCTCGTAGTCCAATTTTGCAATGGAGTCAAGGCACTCCAGCGTGTCTTTTTTTCCATTCCAATTGAGGATGATCAGCGCGATGTTCACGTTTTGCCTCGATAGAAGAGTTCCAAGGCGGCGCTGTAGACTTGTTCGGGAGAGATCTGCAACAGACAGAACGGCTCCAAACATTTTTTCTTGAGGCAAGGCTGGCATGTGGGGGGATGGGAGAGGATGATCGCACGGCGGGTTCGATAGGGGCCGCACAACTTCGGATCGGTGGGGCCGAAGAGGGCGATGGTGGGGGTTTGGAGCGCGGCGGCGAGGTGCATGGGGCCGGTGTCATTGGTGATCATCAGGTCCATTTTCTTGATCAAGGCGCCTAAATGCAACAGGGACATTTCATCGGTAACGGCGAGCGCCCCGCGAATGTTTTTGACGATATGCTCCACAATGGGCTTCTCATTACCTTTTCCGGTCACGATGATCTGGCATCCCAAATGATCGGCAAGCGCGTTGCCTACCCGGATGAAGAGTTCGGGCGGCCACTGCTTAAAAAGATTTTGAGCGCCGGGATGAAGTCCCACAAGAGGAAGGTGGCCGGGAATGCGGTGCTTGATGAGGAAATCGGCGGCATGGCAATGATCGGCCTCATCGAGAAAAAGTTCTAAGCTGGGGTTGCTCACGTAGGCGCCTGCTTGGGCGACGAGCTGCAATCTGCGGTCCACTTCATGGATCGGTTTGTCCTCCAAGGCGGCGGTCAGGATGCAGTCGAGGTCTTTATTTCTTCCTTTGGTGCCGATGAGATGGGGCGCTCCCGTAAAAAAAGCAAGGGGGACCATGAACCGCTGGGAGATATGGAAGAGAAAGACGTGGCTGAACTTCTTTTTCCTCAATTTGAAGAGGAGCCAAGGATCTTTCATAAAGAAAAATTCATCAATATAAGGGCAGTGCTGTAGGAGATTTTCTCCTGCGCGCGTGGTCAAAACGCCGATATAAGCCTCGGGGTAAGTCTGCCTGAGGGCCCTCAGGGCGGGGACTCCCCATATGGTATCCCCTAGGCCCGTGGTGGAGACCACGAGAAACCGCCTCTCGGTCCGCTTGGGCTGAGGAAAGAGCTTGGCGAGGCCGATCAGTCCTTTGATGAGATGATTTTTCATCCGTCCTCCGGCGGAAACCCGGCCCTTAAGGGCCGGGTATTTTCAAAAAGACGACTTGGGAGGGGTACGAAGCCCCTCCCAAGACGCAGTAACAATCCCCGGCCTTAAGGCCGGGGTTCATAGGCTTACCCATTTTATCAGAAGAGTGATGTAAGTACAACAGTTCAACGCAAAGTCGCGGAGATACTAAGACACAGAGGACAATAATTTATTTGCGCCCAAGGACATGGGCGCATTTTAGGTAGATTTAACGGGATGATTTTGCAGCCTTCGACATAGCTCCAGAATATCCCTCATAACTAAATACATTTACTCGGGCATTTTTGCGATTGTGAGGTTTTGGTCTCACGACGACATCAATATCTTGCCCTTGCCCGTGTGCGTGCCCGATCTCCTCTTGCTTATGCTCTTGACCAGTTTCCCCAGGTGATCTGCCTGCCGAGCCGAGCGGATGCGGCGCATTTAACGGCAACGGAGCCGGCGAGGAGGACCGCTGAGACAACGGTGGCCAAGGTCATAAATCCCACGGCGGTGATATTGAGGAGGCAAATGTAGCGCGAACTCAAGAGGTTGGAGCGGATGGTGTTGACCTCTCCGCCTGTGAAATAAGCAGTCGCTCGGGCGATCCCGAGGAGCCCCAAAGCGGCGGTAGATCCCGTCGCCGTATTCAAAATTCCATATTGGAAAACGTGCAAGGCAGCGTCTTCGCAGGCAAGCGCTCCGTTAAGAATTGACTCACAAACGGAAGGAGAAGTGGTAGTTGTCGTCATGGCAGCGCCTCATGATTGATGAACCGGAGAGGCTATCATCTTTTTCATTTCGATGCAAAGTTTACGACGGGTCATTTTTCGCGCATCACAATAGTGCCGTTCCAATTGTCGGGAGGCGGCGTGCGCTGAAATTCTTCAGACTGCTGGATGAGGATTTGGGAGACGCTGTCGTTGCCTCCAAAGAGAAGGTTCGCTTCGGCGAACACTTTTGCAGCTTCTGCAAATTGCCGATTTTGGAACAGGGACAGGGCCTTCTCATAAACGGTGAGCGCTTGGAGAGTATTTGCCGAAGCTTCGCTTTTTAGTCCGAGCAGTTCGAAGATGAGGGACGATTGCGTTTTTCCTTTGACGGAGACTTTCTCGATGGGTCGAAGGAGCATCTGGTCCTTGACCGCTGTTGCGGTCCCTTCCCCGACTAGAATTTTTGTGCCGTAAAATTTGTTCAAATTTTCTAAACGGCTGGCGAGGTTGACCTGATCGCCGATGGCGGTGTAGTCCATCCGGTCGGGGGCGCCGATGTTTCCGATGATGGCAAGCCCGGTGTTGATGCCGATGCGCTGTTTGAGGAGAGCACGGTGCTCAGGGTTCATTTTTTTCCAGAGGGCCGGGAATTTTTCTTGCATGGCCAAGGCAGCCCTGCAGGCGTTCAAGGGATGGTCGGGCTGTGGAGTGGGAGCGCCCCAAAATGCCATGATCGAATCTCCCACATATTTGTCGACGGTCCCATGATGCTCTTCAATGATCTCGTTCATCACCCGGAAGTACTCCCCCAGAATTTCTAGGAGGGTGTCGGGAGCCGTCTGTTCGGCGATCTGTGTGAAGTTCGCGAGATCTGAAAAGAGGATGGTGATCTGCTGTTTCTCCCCGCCGAGGGTCGCAGACTTTCCGGAGAGCATGAGCTTGGAGACGAGGTCCAAGGGAACATATTTGGTGAGGGAATTGAGCGCGAGCTTCATTTGGTCTGTCGCCACATTCATCATGTTCACTTCCTTGATGAACGATACTTTGTCGCTGAAAGTTTCAGACGAGAAGGTGAAGGCGCCAATTTGATGGAGCTCATAGGCGATCTGTTTGAGTTTTTTCGAAATGAATCCAAAAAAGAGAGCGCCGAGCAATCCAAACACCAGGATGAGCGACACGGAGACGATCAGGGCGAACTTGGCCTCTCGATAGATCGGCAGCAGAAAATCTTCCTCGTGGATGAGGGTAATGATCTTCCAATGGAGCCCGAACTCTTCGGAAATCGGCCTCATATAGCAAGCGTAGTCTCCGGAAAGGAAAGGTCCCTTCGCGGCAGGCAGCGATTGAAAGTGATCCCAGGTTTTGCGGATGAGCTGATCGATCGGCTGATCATTGTGGCTTTCCGGAAGGGACGCTCTGGAGGGCTCCGAGGAGGTAATCACATTCCCTTTGTCGGAGAGGATCGCAACGGCCCCTGTTTTGCCTATTTTTACCGAATTTAGAAACAGATCGAGGCTGCTCAAGGAAAAATCGACGTTCCAAAAACCGACGAACTTGTCCTCGATTGTTTGCTGCAGGGTGTAGGTGATGCCCATGATGGGGGTGGGGTAAGCGAAGAGGTAGGGCTCCGACCATGTTCCATTGGGGTCCTTTTCTCCAGCCGCCCAGTAGGGTCTTTTTCTGGGATCGTAGTTGGTCCGGTTTTCGCTTTTGACGGTCCATTTCCGGTCTGCTTGATTGAAGCTGTAGAGGGTCTGCAGGGTCGGGTTCGTTGCGTCTTTGTTATCGATGATCCGGATATCGCCGATGATCTCATTGGAATCGAGCGATTTATAGGCGCCGTAAAAGGACCCGTCTGGGGTGGTATAGTAAACCCAGCCAAAATTGGGGACGACGCGCAGCAGATCGTGGCAGTAGCTGAGGACTTTCAGAGGATCTTGGAGCGACAGGTTCCCGGAGGCCACGAACCGTACTGTTAAAGGAAGGAGCCGGTGGGCGGGCGCGAAAAAATTTTGCGTGTGCTCGCTGACATGGCCGGAAAGCTCCTGGGCTAAGTCGTCCCATAATAGGGCGATGGTCTTTTTTGTGTTGAGGTAGGTAGGGATGCCCGTCGCCAAGACGGTCAAGAGCACGACCAAGATGACCGAGGTGACGAGCGTGGGCCTTAGGGGAAGAGGATTTTTTATCATGGTTTTATTTTGTGTCCCGATAGGGTGCTGAGGCCGTCATAGGCCGCATATTTGTAAAGGTCGTGCAGCGTCGGGTAATTAAAGACCCTGCCGATCAAGTAATAGAGCGTTTTTTTATTCTCCACTCGATTTACCATTGCTGGAGAACCCGGCTATTACATCAATGCCAGCGAGGTCCTAGAAGGCAAGGGCATCGCCTCGCAGGGTCCGCTGGCGAATGAGCACCCCGAATTTTGGAAGATGGTCTGGCATTCTGCCACCCCCGCCATCGTGATGCTTACCAATCAGGTAGAGCAGGGCATTGTAAAATGCAGCTGCTATTGGCCCACCAATGTCCCTCTGCTGTTTGATCATGGAGCATTCGCCGTTTTCCCCGTATCAATAGAGAGGAATGCTCTGATGGAAAAACGGATATTCCGATTGGAAAAAGGCGAGATACAAAAAACCGTCGTCCATTACAAATTGAACTGGCCCGATTTTGGAGTGATCGATCCGCAGACGCTCGCTGAACTTGTGATTGAAATCGATCGACTACGCACCGAAAATTCATCTTCCCCGATTCTCGCGCACTGTAGCGCCGGACTGGGGCGTACGGGAACATTCTTTGCAGTCCTGGAAGGTTACGATAGACTCAAAATGGGCGCAGCAGCTCCCGGCCTTGTTTTTGAGATCGTCTCCCAGCTCCGCGCCGAGCGGCCCAACATGGTGCAAACTAAAGAGCAATATCGCCTCATTTATGACACGTTGGAAATTCTCAGTAAGAGACTTGCTTACTTCTACGGGCTGACGTAGATTTTTCTTTCTTATAGGAGAAGAGGGGATTCTGAATAATTACTTCTTTTCAAAGATTTCATAATTTTCTAATGTCTAAATTATGGAATCCTACGAACTCATCGTGATCGGGACCGGCCCCGCCGGAGAAAAAGCTGCCGTCAAGGCTGCCTACTTTGGGCACCGCGTCGCCATCATTGAAAAAGGAGAGCTCTGCGGCGGCGCTGAGGTCATCACCGGCACCCTCCCCTCGAAAACACTCAAAGAGACCGCCCTCTACTTTTCCGGAAAATATGAAAAGGGGCTCTATGGCGTCGATCGGGATCTTGTCCGCGAAGCCTCGATCGAAGACTTCATGTTCCGAAAAAATTATGTCACGGCAACGGAAGGGCAGGAAGTGATCGCCAACCTCAACCGGCACAAAGTGACCCTCTATCACGGAACGGCATCGTTCGAGGATCCGCACACGATCCGGGTCACAGGGAACGAAGACCTTCTCCTCCACGGCGATTATATCTTAATCGCCACCGGCTCCTATCCCTACCACCCTCCCGGAATCCCGTTCGATGGGAAGCGGGTCCACGACTCCGATACAATTTTACAAATTCAGCGCCTTCCGGGCTCCCTCTGTGTCGTCGGGGCCGGCGTCATCGGCTGCGAGTACTCGACCATTTTTTCCACAATCGGATGCAAAGTCCATTTGATCAACGATAAAGAAAAAATCTTGCCTCAGATCGATGGAGAAATTTCTGCGGAGCTAGTCAAGCAGATGCAGGCGTCTGGCATCGAT